>Stewie_p2__coassemble_3475_pt1 | contig 7418 bp, 7 predicted proteins | sample Stewie_p2__metabat2_high_PE_018 | metagenome-assembled genome bin Stewie_p2 | reverse complement strand
TCCTGCCGTTAACGAATGAGGACGAAACTTACCCTCTTTGCCAAGGCCTCCACCTGAGTGGAAAGACTTCCCCCGGCCGGGGGAAGATGTCGCCGACAGGCGACAAAAAGGGGAACTGGCATTTCGCAAAGCGAAATGACGGAAGGGATTCGCCCCATAAGCCCCTCTCCACTTTCAAAAACAAGATAAGCTATGGCAAGAAAAGCAAAGGAGAAAACCCATGAACAAACTGAAACGACTGGCTGCCCGGCTATGGGCAGCCCTCTGCCGACTGGGCTACACAGGCGGGGCATACGCCATCAGCGGCGGTCCGAGCCTGCCGCCGCCCCTGACCCCAGAACAGGAAAAAGCCTTGCTGGCACGCATGGCGCAGGGAGACCCCGCCGCACGGGATGAACTGATCACCCATAATCTGCGTCTGGTGGTGTACTTAGCCAAAAAATACGAGAGTAGCGGCCTGCCCTCGGAGGATATTGTGTCCATTGGCTCCATTGGACTGATCAAGGCGGTCAATACCTTTACGCCGGAGCGAAACATCAAGCTGGCTACCTACGCCAGCCGCTGCATCGGCAACGAGATCCTGATGTATCTGCGCAAAAGCTCCAACCGCCGCCAGGAAGCCAGCATCGACGAGCCTTTGAACGTGGACGGCGACGGCAACGAGCTGCTGCTCTCGGATGTACTGGGCACCGACGAGAATCAAGTGGGGCAGCGCCTGGAACAAGATGCCGAACGCACTGTGCTGCGCCGCTCGGTGGCAAAGCTCTCCCCGCGGGAGCGGCAGATCATGGAGATGCGTTTTGGACTGTTGGACGGGGTGGAGCGCACCCAGAAAGAAGCCGCCGATGCGATCGGCATCAGCCAGAGCTATATCTCCCGGCTGGAAAAACGCATCATCCGCCAGCTTCGTCAGGAGCTGGAACAGTATGTATAGCTAAAGTCGTACTATCTTTGACGCCCTATATATAATGTAAGGGAGGGGGGCGATTGCGTGTGCGCATGGAAACCGTCTGTGCGCATTAAAGACGTGAAAGGCTGCTTGCGCCTGTATATAGAGCGGGTAAAAGGCACAGGGGTGAACGTCCACCTTTTGCCATGAATGATATCTGCGGGCAAGGCCCATACTTCCGGTGAATCCAAAACGGAAACCGGAGGGTGTGGATGTATAATAAGGTAGAACTCTGCGGGGTGAACACCTCTCAGCTGCCCGTGCTGACCGAGGAGGAAAAACGTGTTCTGCTCACCCGTGCGCGTGCCGGGGACGGGGACGCCCGCTGCCGGATGATCGAAGGCAATCTGCGTCTGGTGCTGAGCGTGGTGCAGAGGTTTGCACAGCGAGGGGAGAACCTGGACGATCTGTTTCAGGTGGGGTGCATTGGGCTGATCAAAGCCATTGACAACTTCGACCCCGCTCAGCCGGTGCGGTTCTCCACCTATGGGGTGCCGATGATCATTGGAGAGATCCGGCGATTTCTGCGGGACAACAATGCGCTGCGGGTCAGCCGCTCGCTGCGGGATGCGGCGTACCGCGCCATGCAGGCCAGAGAACGGCTGGAAAAACAGCTGGGACGAGAGCCAACTATGGACGAGATCGCTGCCGAAGCGGGTCTGGAACGGCGTGAAGTGGCCGCCGCTATGGAGTCGGTGGCAGAGCCGGTGAGCCTGGAGGAGCCGCTGTATACCGATGGCGGCGACGCTATGTATGTGATCGACCAGGTGAAGGATACCGATGGAGAGGAAAGCTGGATCAGCGCCCTGTCCTTTCGGCAGACGGTGGAAGCCTTGTCTCCGCGGGAAAAAAAGATCATGGAGCTGCGCTATCTCCGCGGCAAGACCCAAATGGAGGTGGCCCGTGAGATCGGCATCAGCCAGGCACAGGTCAGCCGACTGGAAAAAGGCGCCCTGCGCCAGTTCCGCCCGGATGCGGAGCAGTAAGACCCCGTAAAAATGCCGCCCTGCCTATGATCGAGGAAAGGGCGGCATTTTTATGGGTGGTATTTGCGCCGGGTGGCTGCGCCGCCCCGCAGATGCCGCTCGGCCTTGTTGCGGGCAAGCACAGCTCGTACCTGGATGAACAGCCCAGGGCTGACCGTGCGCAGCCGGGCGGAAACGTCTTTATGCACAGTGGATTTGCTCAGCCCAAAGACGGCGGCGGTGCTGCGCACGGTAGCGCTGTGCTGTACGATGTATTCCCCCAGCAGGACAGCCCGCCGTTCCGGATCACCTTTCATGCGGTTCCCTCCTGAACACACAAAAATCAGATACCATTAAAAAATATGTGCTGGAGAGGGGGCTTATGCCTTGACTTTTGGGGTAGTGCCGGGGTATACTAAGCCCGGACATAAAAACAGGGGCGCCGAAAGGCTGAGATCCGCATTTGCGGAGTACCCTCGAACCTGATCCGGGTAATGCCGGCGTAGGTAGTTTGCGGTAAGGTCCTTCTTTATCAACAAACACCCCGTGCGCCTGCAGTTTTGCAGGCGCATTTTTGTTTTTGTGTACTACAAGAAATGAGGAGAGAATCCCAACATGACCAAATCCAATTCCAAGACCCGTGTGCTGGTAGAAGGCGCATTGATGGTGGCTCTGTCCGCTGTGCTCAGCAAGATCGAGATCCCGCTGATGCCCCATGGCGGCTCCATCACCCTGTTCAGCATGGTGCCCATCCTGCTGATGAGCTACCGCAACGGGGTCAAGTGGGGCCTGATGACGGCCTTTGTCAATAGCCTGGTGCAGTTTGTGCAGGGCCTCAACAACCTGGCCTACTGCCAGACCCTGACCGCACAGATCGGCTGTGTGCTGCTGGACTACCTGCTGGCCTTTACCGTGCTGGGCCTGGCGGAGGGGATCCGTCAGCGTTTTTCCGGCTACCAGATGGGTGTGGGCGTCAGCGCATTCGTGGTCTGCCTGCTGCGGTACCTGTGCAGCTTCCTGTCCGGCTACATCGTCTGGAAAGACTATGACTATGCCTTCAGCTGGATGAGCGAGATCAACTTCCCCGGCATTGCGGACATGAGCGTGAACGGTCTGTGCTGGCTGTACAGTGCGGTGTACAATGCCACCTACATGATCCCGGAAGCGATCCTGACGACGGTCGTGGTGGTCCTGCTGGCCAAGACCGCGCCGCAGCTGTTCCATGCAGACAAAAAGGTCTGATATAACAACGCTGTTTTTCTTTCTCCTTGCTGCCGGGCGCTGCTTTTTGAGCCGCCCGGCGGTTTTTTGCAAAAAAGTTTGCAAAAAGTGTTGACAATCCTACTACGGGCTGGTATAATAATCAACGTCGCCAGGGGGCGACACACAAAACACCAGCTTATGGGGGATTAGCTCAGCTGGGAGAGCGCTTGCATGGCATGCAAGAGGTCACCGGTTCGATCCCGGTATTCTCCACCAAAACAAGAGTCGGATGAAGGGTAGGCTTCATCCGGCTCTTGTTCTTTTGTGCTTTTGGGCCGGACGGACTCGGACTGCATTTTGCAGCAGAGTGGTCCGGCTTTTTGCTGGGAACAGCTTTATAAAAACCGATGTGCCCGGTACACGTCTCGCGACCAGCGAGAGGCCGGCATAAAGCGCAGCGTGCATGAAGGGCGCTGCTGCATTGGGACTGCAGAAAAAGAATAGAGGAACAGCCCCTCCCGTACAACGGAAGGGGCTGTTTTTGTGCAATAAAGAGAAGACTCAGTGCCGGCCCAGCTGCCAGAAGGCGACGGCACTGGCGGCGGCTACATTCAGTGAATCCACTCCATGGGACATGGGGATCTTTACGGTATAGTCGCAGCTGGCAATGGTGTCTGCTGCAAGGCCGTCGCCCTCCGTTCCCAGCAGGATAGCAAGTTTGGGCTCTGCGGTCAAGGCAGGATCGTCAATGGATACCGAGCGGTCGCTCAGCGCCAGAGCAGCTGTACGGAAACCCAGCTCCCGCAGCTGTTCCATGCCCGGGCCGGGCCAGTCAGCGGCGGTGTGGCCGATCTGCGTCCACGGTACTTGGAACACAGTCCCCATGCTGACCCGCACCGCCCGGCGGCACAAGGGGTCGCAGCAAGTGGGGGTGGTCAGCACGGCGTCTATGCCCAATGCTGCAGCACTGCGGAAGATGGCTCCAATGTTGGTGGAGTCCACCACGCCCTCCAATACAGCGATGCGTGTGGCGTTTTTGCACAGCTGGGCGGGGTCCGGCAGCACCGGGCGGGGGAAAGCGCACAGCACACCACGGGTCAGGGTGTAGCCGGTCAAAGATTCCAGGACCTCCCTAGGGGCAGTGTATACCGGGGCCTGACCACACCGTTCCAGGATCTGCCGGGCCGGACCGGTGATCTGTCGCTCCTCCATCAAAAGAGACAGGGGACGCAGTCCGGCGTCCAGCGCACGGGAGATGACCTTGGGGCTTTCCGCAATAAAGACCCCCTTTTCCGGCTCCAGCCGGTTGCGCAGCTGCGCCTGGGTCAGGCGGGCGTAGATGTCCAGCTCTGGCGCGGCCAGGTCGGTGATCTGGATAATGTTGGGCATAAGGTGGGAACTCCTCCTCTGTATCGAGATAACACCATTGTAACACAACCCTGACCGGGAAACAAGAAACGGGCGCTGCCCTGCGGCAGCGCCCATTGAAATCTTATTTGCTGCGGATGTACTCGTCAATGGCCTTGGCAGCAGCCTTGCCTGCGCCCATGGCCTTGATGACGGTAGCGGCGCCGGTCACAGCGTCGCCGCCGGCATACACACCCTCGCGGCTGGTCTTGCCGTCGTCGCCAGCGGTGACGATGCAGCCGTGGCGGTTGGTCTCCAGACCCGGGGTGGTGGAGCGGATCAGCGGGTTGGGGCTGGTGCCCAGGCTCATGATCACGGTGTCCACATCCAGCGTGAACTCGCTGCCCTTCTTCTCGATGGGACGGCGGCGGCCAGACTCATCCGGTTCGCCCAGCTCCATCTCGATGCAGGTGATGGACTTTACAAACCCGTCATCGCCGCCCTGGATGGAGACCGGGTTGCACAGGGTCTTAAAGACGATGCCCTCTTCCTCGGCGTGCTCAACTTCTTCCAGACGGGCAGGCAGCTCGGCCATGCCGCGGCGGTAAACGATGTAAACGGTCTCTGCACCCAGACGCAGGGCGCTGCGGGCAGCGTCCATAGCCACGTTGCCGCCGCCCACAACAGCGACCTTGCTGCCGGTGCGGATGGGGGTGTGGCTGGTGGGCAGATAAGCCTTCATCAGGTTGGAACGGGTCAGGAACTCGTTGGCAGAGTACACACCGTTCAGGCTCTCGCCGGGGATGCCCATAAAGCGGGGCAGGCCAGCGCCGGAGCCTACGAACACGGCCTCGTAGCCGTACTCGCCCATCAGCTCGTCAATGGTCAGCACCTTGCCGATGACCATATTGCACTCAAAGTCCACGCCCATCTTCTTCAGGCCGTCGATCTCCTGCTGGACGATGGCCTTGGGCAGACGGAACTCCGGGATGCCGTACATCAGCACGCCGCCAGCCACATGCAGTGCCTCGTACACGGTGACCTTGTAGCCCAGCTTGGCCAGGTCGCCGGCGGCGGTCAGGCCGGCAGGGCCAGCGCCGATGATGGCCACTTTATGACCATTGGGGGCGGGGACGATGGGGGCAGTGTGGACATTCTCCCGGTGCCAGTCTGCCACAAAACGCTCCAGACGGCCAATGGCCACCGGCTCGTTCTTGATGCCGCGGGTGCACTTGCCCTCACACTGGGTCTCCTGGGGGCAGACACGGCCGCAGACGGCGGGCAGTGCGGAGTCCCGTGCGATGACCTGGTAAGCGGCTTCAAAGTCGCCCTCAGCCACCTGCGCGATAAAATCAGGGATGTTGATGCCTACCGGGCAGCCGTCCTGGCAGGGCTTGTTTTTGCAGTGGATGCAGCGCTTAGCCTCGTTGATGGCCATCTCTGCGGTGTAGCCCAGAGCCACCTCGTCAAAGTTTTTGTTACGGACATTGGGGTCCTGGGTGGGCATCGGGCACTTTTTGGGGTCCATATTGAAAGCCATCTTACTTTACCTCCTGGTTGAACAGATTGCAGGATTCCTCCCGGGCGTGGGCCTCAAAGGGGCGGTACATGCCGCTGCGGGCCATTGCCTCGTCAAAATCCACCAGGTCGCCGTCAAAGTCGGGGCCGTCCACGCAGGCAAACTTGGTCTGTCCGCCCACGGTCAGGCGGCAGCCGCCGCACATGCCGGTGCCATCGATCATGATGGGGTTCATGGAGACGACGCTCTTCAGACCGTGCTTCTGGCAGGTCTTTACCACAAATTTCATCATGATCAGCGGTCCGATGGTGATCACTTCATCGTACTGGTTGCCGGCGGCCACCAGATCCTCCAGGGCGGCGGTCACAACACCCTTGGTGCCGTAGCTGCCGTCGTCGGTCATCACCCGCAGTTCCTCGCTGCAGGCACGGAACTCGTCCTCCAGGATCAGAAGATCCTTGTTGCGGAAGCCGATCACGCTGTGGACTACACAGCCCTGTTCATGCAGAGCACGGGCCACCGGCAGCGCAATGGCGCAGCCTACGCCGCCGCCTACTACGCAGACCTTTTTCAGGCCCTCGGTCTCGGTGGCGCGGCCCAGGGGACCAACAAAGTCATGGACGCAGTCGCCGACATTCAGCCGGTTCAGCTCCATGGTGGTGCCGCCCACGATCTGGAAAATGATATCCACAGTGCCCTTTTCCCGGTCGTAACCGGCCACAGTCAGGGGGATGCGCTCGCTGTCTTCAAACGGGCGCACGATGATGAACTGGCCCGGCAGTGCCTTTTTGGCAATCAACGGCGCCTGGATCGACATCTTGACCACGGTGGGGTTCAGCGCGACCTTTTCGATGATTTGATACATTGCGGTTGCTCCTTTTACTTGTGTATTCCCAAACTCTCCCTGCACAAAACACAGTGTGCAGACACACGCCGCTTGCGGGTGCGCGACAGTTTATCACCTATTATTATATCGGCTTTCCAGTTGGATTGCAATATTTTCAAACCTGTGGTGTGGAAAAAACCGACATTGCAGACAACCTGACAAAAATTTTAAATTTGTAGTTGACAACAGGCGAAGCTTGCGGTATAATAAACGACGTCGCCGGGTGATGCCCGGCACGCCACAATGGATATGCGGCCGTAGCTCATCTGGTAGAGCGCCACCTTGCCAAGGTGGAGGTAGCGAGTTCGAGCCTCGTCGGCCGCTCCATTATGTGGAAGTTTAGCTCAGCTGGGAGAGCATCTGCCTTACAAGCAGAGGGTCAGCGGTTCGAGCCCGTTAACTTCCACCATTGTGGCCCGGTAGCTCAGTTGGTTAGAGCACCAGCCTGTCACGCTGGGGGTCGTCGGTTCGAGCCCGATCCGGGTCGCTTTTTTGCCTCTGTAGCTCAGTAGGTAGAGCAGGGGACTGAAAATCCCCGTGTCATTGGTT
>Stewie_p2__coassemble_3158_pt1 | contig 8273 bp, 6 predicted proteins | sample Stewie_p2__metabat2_high_PE_018 | metagenome-assembled genome bin Stewie_p2 | reverse complement strand
GCGGCGGGCCAGGGGGCTGTCGTCCGGCTCCCACAGATCCTCCTGGGTGTGGATGTCCCGGGCATAGGCCCGCAGCAGGGCGGTGGCGTGGCCCTGGGCCGAGCGGTCGCTCAGCAGCAAAAACTGAGCACGCTGCACCGCACGCTTGCGGTAGCGCAGATGGCTGCGGTCGATCTGCCGCACAAGCTCGCCCATCTGCTCCAGCTCATCCCGCAGCTGCTGCACCAGCTCCCGCACGGCGGCGGCCGCCTGGGTCGGGGCGCAGCCCTCCACCCGGGCGTAATCCAGCGCCAGGGCGCGGAGATAGACGGTTTCGCACTGGTCCAGCCCCTCCTCCAAAGCAGAGCGGTAGTTGAACAGGTTGTCGCTGGTCTTGAACCGGTGGTAGGCGGCGGCCACCACCTGCTCCTCGTATTGGCCAAACAGCTCCAGCACCTGCTCCGGGGTACGGTTGCGGGTCAGCCGGTCGATGTAGTGGCCGATGGAGGCGTTCAGCCCCCGGAGAGAGCGGTTCAGCTCGGCCAGGTCGGCGGCTACCTCCCGCAGCACGTTCTCATAGGGGGCGGCTTCGGCGCCGATCTCCGCCAGCAGCCGCCAGGCTTTATACAGCTTGCCGGTGTAGGTGACCACCGGCGGGTGGACGATGGCATCCAGGCCGTCCAGCAGGGGCGCCAGCTCCGGGGTAAAGGCGATACGCGGCTCCTGCTCAAAGCCGCCGGGCTGCTCGGTCAGCCAGCCGGTGCGCCGCAGCCGCAGCAAAAACCCCAAGGCCAGCAGATGGGGGTCCCGGGTGGGCTGGGCGGCCTCCGGGTCGGAGCCGTCGGGGTCCAGTGTCACCGGTTTGGCCAGGGCGGCAAAATATTCTTCGGCCCGGCTCACGGCTTCGGCCCGCAGCAGGCTGTAATCCGCCGCACGGCGACATTCCTCCCACAAAAGCAGCAAAAGCTCTGCGTAATAGGTCCGGTTCGGCCCCGCCAACGGCCCGAACAGCTTTGGGCTGACCAGATCAAACAGGGGCATGAAAGGGTCCTCCTCTCCTTGTGATGTGTCCAAAGGATATTGTACCACAGAGTAAGGGCGTTTGTTGCTTTTTTCCGCAAAAAATCCCCCCTGCGCAGCTGCACAGGGGGGAAATGGCTCATTCAGGCCGGCCGCCCAGCCGGGTCTTGAAATCCTGGTAGCCAAAGCGCGCCAGGCGCTGCAGGCTGCCGTCGGTGCGCCGCAGCCAGATGGAAGGCAGCGGCATCCCGTTGAAGGTGTTGTTTTTGCAGGTGGTGTAGATGGCCATATCTCCAAACACCAGGGTCTGGCCGGGCTGGGGCACAGCGTCCATGCCGTAATCCCCGATCACGTCTCCGGCCAGGCAGGTGGGGCCGGCCAGCCGCACCGCACAGGGCTTGGCGGCGGGGTCCGGGTTTGCATCCAGCAGAGGGGGCAGATAGGGCATCTCCAGCACGTCCGGCATATGGCAGGCGGCGCTGGCGTCCAGGATGGCTACGGTGGTCTCCCCGTTGCGCACCACGTCCAGTACCTGGCTCAGCAGGTAACCGGCGTTCAGTGCGCAGGCTTCGCCCGGCTCCAGGTAGACGGTGACCCCCCACTGCTCCTGGGCGCGGCGGATGCAGCGCTCCAGCCGGGGGATATCGTAGCCGGGGCGGGTGATGTGGTGCCCGCCGCCAAAGTTCAGCCACTTCATCCGGGGCAGGATGTCCCCGAACTTTTCCGCCACTGCGTCCAGGGTCTGCTCCAATGCGTCGGAGTCCTGCTCGCACAGGGTGTGGAAGTGCAGCCCGTCCAAAAGCCCGGCCAGAGACGGGTCGGCGGCGGTGGCTGCATCCCACTGGCTGCGGGTCACGCCCAGGCGGCTGCCCGGTGCGCAGGGGTCATAGATGGCGTGGCCCTCCTGGGTGGAGTGCTCCGGGTTGATGCGCAGCCCAACGCTCTTGCCAGCGGCCTTGGCCTTGGGGCCGTAAGCCGCCAGCTGTGCGGTGGAGTTAAAGACGATATGGTCTGCCCAGCGGATCACCTCGTCGATCTCGTCCGGGCGGTAGGCGGCGCAGAATACGTGTACCTCTTTGCCGGGCATCTCCTCGGCGCCCAGGCGGGCCTCGTACAGGCCGCTGGCCTCGGTGCCGGCCAGATGCTGGGCCAGCAGGGGGTACAGATCAAAGTTGGAGAAAGCCTTTTGGGCCAGCAGCACCCGGCATCCGGTGCGCTGGGCCAGCTGTCCCAGACAGGCGGCGTTGGCCGCCAGCTGGCTTTCGTCCAGCAGGTAGCAGGGGGTGGGCAGAGCCGCCAGCTCCGGGGGCAGGACACCCCCCAGGGCTGCAAATGGTGCGCGGCGGTCCATCAGTCCACCAGAGCCGGGGCGTGGTCCTCACTGCGGGGCAGGCCGTACTGATCCAGTGCATCCAGGAACGGATCGGGATCAAACTCCTCCACAGTGTGGACGCCCTTGGTGGTCCACTTGCCGGTCAGCATCATCAGTGCGCCGCACATGGCCGGGACACCGGTGGTGTAGCTGATGGCCTGGCTGCCCACTTCCTTATAGCAGGACTCGTGGTCGCAGATGTTGTAGATATAGTAGGTCTTGTCCTGGCCGTCCTTCTTGCCGGTAAAGATGCAGCCGATGTTGGTCTTGCCCTTGGTGCGGGGGCCCAGGGTGGCGGGGTCCGGCAGCAGAGCCTTCAGGAACTGGATGGGGACGATCTGCTGGCCGTTGAACTCGATGGGGGTGGTGGACAGCATGCCCACATCCTCCAGACAGCGCATGTGGTCCAGATAGCTCTGGCCAAAGGTCATGAAGAAGCGGATGCGCTGTGCCTCCGGGATGTTCTTGGCCAGGGACTCGATCTCCTCGTGGTGCAGCAGGTACATATCCTTCTGGCCCACCTGGTCGAACTGGTACTCCCGCTTGATGCTCATAGCGGGGATCTCCACCCAGTGGCCGTTCTCCCAGTAGCTGCCGGGGGCGGACACCTCACGCAGGTTGATCTCCGGGTTGAAGTTGGTGGCAAAAGCATAGCCGTGGTCGCCGCCGTTGCAGTCCAGGATATCAATGGTGTCGATGGTGTCGAACTCGTGCTTTTTGGCGTAGGCGCAGTAAGCCTGGGTCACGCCCGGGTCAAAGCCGCAGCCCAGCAGAGCGGTCAGGCCGGCCTTCTCGAACTTTTCGGCATAGGCCCACTGCCAGCTGTAATCAAAGTAGGCGGAGAAGCCGGCCTCCTTGCAGCGCTTCTCGTAGACAGCGCGCCAGGCGGGATCGTCGGTATCCTCCGGCTCGTAGTTGGCGGTATCCATATAGTTGACACCGCACTCCAGGCAGGCATCCATGATGGTCAGATCCTGGTACGGCAGGGCGATATTCATCACCAGATCCGGCTTGTAGCTGTTGATCAGGGCCACCAGTTCCTCCACCTTGTCTGCATCCACCTGTGCGGTGGTGATCTTGGTGGTGGTCAGGGGGGCCAGCTTTTCGGCCAGGGCGTCGCACTTGGACTTGGTGCGGCTGGCGATGCACAGTTCGGTGAACACCTCCGGGGCCTGGCAGCATTTTTGGATGGCGACCGAGGCGACACCGCCGCAGCCAATGACGAGAACTCTGCTCATGATTCAACACTCCTTTTCAGTATGGGGGTATAAAACGAATGGGGGGGCGGCAGGCAGATGTGCCGCCATTACTGCTGGAAGCCGGGCCAGCCCTTGTCCAGGGAGATCAGCAGCTCCCGCAGCACCTTGCAGGCCGTGGCGGTGGACACACCGGTGGTGTCCAGGGTGGGGGCCAGCTCGTTCAGGTCAGCGCCGATGATGTTGGCCTTGGTCACGGTGCGGATGGCGTTCAGCAGCTGCAAAAAGCTGACACCGCCGGCCTCCGGCGTGCCGGTCCCCGGGAAGCAGGAGGGGTCCAGACAGTCCAGGTCGATGGTCAGGTAGACCGGGGCGCGGCTGGCGCACAGCCGCTGGGTCAGCTGCTCCAGACCGGTAAAGTCGAAGCAGTGCAGATCGGTGTGCTGGGCGGCAAACGCAAACTCGGACTTGTCGCCGCTGCGGATGCAGAACTGGTGGATGCGGCCGTCGCCCACCAGCTCGTGGCAGCGGCGCAGCACGCAGGCGTGGCTCAGCTTTGCGCCCAGATAGTCGTCCCGCAGGTCGGCGTGGGCATCAAAATGGACGATCTCCAGATCCGGGTACTTCTGCACCGCGGCACGCACAGCGCCCAGGGTCACCAGGTGCTCGCCCCCCAGCAGAAGGGGGAACTTGCCGTCCTGCAGAATGGTGGCGGCCCGCTGCTGGATGTCCGCCAGGGCGGACTCGCTGGAGCCGAAGCACAGCTCCAGATCGCCGCTGTCAAAGATATCATAATCCGTCAAATCGGCATTCTGGTAGGGGCTGAAGGTCTCCAGGCCATAGCTCTCGTGCCGGATGGCTGCCGGGCCGAACCGGGCGCCGGGGCGGTAGCTGGTGGTGGAGTCATAGGGGGCGCCGTACAGCACGATGCTGGAGGCGCGGTAGCTGCTGTCGCAGCCGATAAAGGTCTCGATATTCGGGGGAAGCATGGTTCAGTGTACCTCCACTTCGCGCAGCATCTCTTCCAAGAATGCCGGCAGATAGAATGCCCCGACATGAAGCCGGGTGGTATAGTAACGGGTGCGCATGTGCAGCGCGTTCCAGGCAGCGGGGTCCAGATCGTCGATGGGGTGGTACTTCTTGCTGGCAAAGCCGAACAGCCAGTAGCCCGCAGCAAAGGTGGGGATGTGTGCCTGGTACACCCGGCTGATGGGGAAGGTGCTGGCAATGCGCTTGTGGCTGCGCTGCATGGCGTCGGCGTCCTCAGCATAGAAGGGGCTGCCCTGCTGGTTGACCATGATGCCGTCCTCTTTCAGGGCGTTGAAGCAGTTGCCGTAGAACTCCCGGGTAAACAGACCCTCCGACGGGCCGAAGGGGTCGGAAGAGTCCACGATGATCAGGTCATATTCGTCCTCGCAGTTGCGGATGAACTTCAGGGCGTTTTCAAAGTAGATATGCACCCGGCGGTCATCCATGCGGCAGGCGTTGCCCGGCAGATAAGCCCGGCAGGCTTCCACCACCTGGGGGTCCATCTCCACCAGGTCGATCCGCTCCACCCGGTCGTAGCGGGTCAGCTCCCGCACAACGCCGCCGTCGCCGGCGCCGATGACCAGGATATCCTTGGCCTGACGGTGCACCGACATGGGCACATGGGTGATCATCTCATCGTAGATGAACTCGTCCCGCTCGGTCAGCATCACGTTGCCGTCCAGGGTCAGCACCCGGCCGAACTCCGGCGTTTCAAAGATATCGATGCGCTGGTAGTCGCTCTGCTTGGAATAGAGCTGCCGGTTCACCCGGATGCTGTGCTTGACATCCGGGGTATGAAACTCAGAAAACCACATTTCCATGGTGGATACCTCCTTGTAGTGGGGTGAGGTGTTTTATAAGAGGGGGGGTCACGCCAGCACGTTCAGCCGCAGGATCTCGGGGTCCTCGGGGCCGGTCATGCTGCAGCCCTTGGCCTTGGCGTACTCGATATAATCCAGGATCTGGGGGGTGATGCGCTCGCCCGGGGCCAGGATGGGGATGCCCGGGGGATAGCACATGACGAACTCGCTGCACACACGGCCCTCGGCCTGGCGCAGGGGCAGGCTGACCTTGTCGGCGTAGAAGGCCTCCTGGGGGCTGGCCACCACCACAGGGTCGATGTATTCCTGGCTCAGCAGGCCGGTGCCGTCGGTGTGGTAGCGGCGCTTGATCTCGGCCAGTGCGCTGACCAGCCGCTCCAGCTCCTGGGGACGGTCGCCGATGGACAGATACGCCAGGATGTTGCCGATGTCGCCGAACTCGATCTGGATGTCGTATTCATCCCGCAGGATGTCATAGACCTCGATGCCCGCCAGGCCGATGTCCAGGGTGTGGATGCTGAGCTTGGTGGTGTCAAAGTCGAACACCGAGTTGCCGTTGCAAAGCTCCTTGCCAAAGGCGTAGTAGCCGCCTACGGCGTTGATCTCCTCCCGGGCATACTCGGCCATGTCCGCCACCTGGTGGAACACCTGCCGGCCCCGCAGCGCCAGGTTGCGCCGGGAGATATCCAGGCTGGACATCAGCAGATAGCTGCCGGAGGTGGTCTGGGTCAGGTTGATGATCTGGCGCACATAGCCCGCATGGACGTTGGGTCCGATGAGCAGCAGGCTGGACTGGGTCAGGCTGCCGCCGCTCTTGTGCATGGACACCGAGGCCATGTCCGCCCCGGCTTCCATGGCGGATACCGGCAGCCCGCCGCCAAAGTAAAAGTGGGTGCCGTGGGCTTCGTCCGCCAGGCACAGCATCCCGGCGTCATGCGCCATCTTGACGATGGCCCGCAGGTCGCTGCAAATGCCGTAGTAGGTGGGGTTGTTCACCAGCACGGCCACGGCGTTGGGGTGCTCGGCAATGGCCTTGGCCACCTGCTCCCGCTTCATGCCCAGGGAGATGCCCAGCCGGGTATCCACCTCCGGGTTGACGTAGACCGGCACCGCACCGCACAGCACCAGAGCGTTCAGCACGCTGCGGTGGACGTTGCGGGGCAGAATGATCTCGTCGCCCCGCTTGCAGGCGGTAAGCACCATGCTCTGCACCGAGCTGGTGGTGCCGCCCACCATCAAAAAGGCGTGTGCTGCGCCAAAGGCGTCGGCGGCCAGCTCCTCGGCCTCCCGGATCACCGATACCGGGTGGCAGAGGTTGTCCAGGGGCTTCATGCTGTTTACGTCCACACCCACGCACTGCTGACCCAGAAAAGCGGTCAGCTCCGGGTTGCCCCGGCCGCGCTTGTGGCCCGGCACATCAAAAGGCACCACCCGCATCTGACGGAAGCGCTCCAGCGCTTCGTAGATGGGGGCCCGCCGCTGATCCAGCCGGGGATGTTTTGCGTTCCCGTTCATTGCGTCCTCCCAAAATTCTGTTTCGTAGGGGCCTTTTCCGGCAAAAGAAAAACGCAAGGCCGCACCAAGGGGCTTGGTGCAGACTTGCGTTCAAAAAATACTCACAGGGCAACGCAGTGAAAGCCCCGCCAGAGGATGCTGGGCGGGGGAGACAGGGGCGTTGAACGGGAGTCTTGTCAGAGTCTATATAGCAATCACTTTTACTACTCTTTCTTATTGACCGTTTCACAAGTCTGCGCGGCGCGCAATTTCATGGCCGTAAAGGAACCAACTTATAAAATTTGAGCTTTTAACTCTATCAATAAAAGGCAACCTGCGTTGCCGCTCGGCAGTGGACCCGGCTGTCCGTATGGCCTTGTGGAAGCGCCGGCCAAGCTGGCATTTCCCTTACCCGCAGGCGGGTGGTCCTAGTGGATGCTCTTGGAAAGACCCTGAAAGCTCTTCATCCCTCCAAAATCATTTTGATTTTAACATAGCTCAAGGTAGGTGTCAACTTATTTGGCAGAATTCCACCGGGCCTACCCCCGTACACGGAAGCTGCGCTCCCAGGGGTCTGGGGGGCAGGGGTGCATCTCCATCCCCTGGATCTGGATGTACGGGCTTTGGGAGATGCGCAGGAACAGGGTCTCCATCTGTTCCGGCCTGCCCTGTACCTCCAATGTTACGGTGCCGTCCTCCTCATTGCAGACCCATCCGGTCAGGCCCAGGCTCTCGGCGGCATAGCGGGCCCGGTAGCGGAACCCCACCCCCTGCACCACCCCTTGTACGCGGTAGCGGCGGCGCACCGTGCCCTTTGGCAGCTCCGGGGGCGGCTGAGCGGCTTTTTCGCGGAGAAAATCAAACATCCGGACCCCTCCTTTGGCGCTTACAGCTCCTGATAGGCGCTCATCAGAGCGGGGATGAACTGCTTTTTGCGGCTGACCACCCCCGGCAGGGTCCAGCTGCCGTCCGCCCCAGGGGCAGCATCGAACCCGGCCCGGAGCATGGACTCGCCGTGGCGTCCGGTGCAGATGACCACGCTCTCCTGCTGGGGCACGTCGGTCAGCAGCATATACAGGTCCTCGACGTTCTGCTTGCTGCAGGCTTCGGCCAGGTAGGGGGACAGCAGCGCCTGGGCGGCTTTCAGGTTTTTGCGGGTCATATAGCTGCCCTGGGCCACCCCAAAGCGCACATCGCCGCACATAAATACCTTGAAGTCCTGCAAAAAGACCTCCTCGGCGGTCTTGCCGTCCAGCCGTTCGCCAGCTTCAAACATCTCGGTGGCAAACTGCTCCATCTCCACCCCTGCCAGCTGGGCCAGGCTGCGGGCGGCGGCCTGGTCGGCGGGGGTGCAGGTGGGGC
>Stewie_p2__coassemble_2574_pt1 | contig 10629 bp, 9 predicted proteins | sample Stewie_p2__metabat2_high_PE_018 | metagenome-assembled genome bin Stewie_p2 | reverse complement strand
CTATGGGGCAAATCTCTCAGCCAGAACCAATGTTTTCTTATTTGGAGGCAGCCTTATGTTTGTCCGTTTTTCGTGGATGCCCCAAGCGGCTAGATATCCGTATTTTGCCACCACAGAGTTTTCTTCACCAACCTTCGTGGTGATATCATTCAGGCGAGAAGCCCCCTCTGCGATTGCCTTGATGATTGCATTATACCGTTGGACGGCCACCACTGTGGGCTACATCCTGGACCGGCAGGAATACCTGGGGCATACAGTGCTGGGCAAGTCCATCTGTGAGAAGTTCAAGACCAAGCAGCGCCGGGCTGCCACTGCCGACGAGCTGATGATCTTCCCAAACACCCATGAGGCCATTGTGGATCAGGATACCCGGAACATTCCCACAAGCTGAGGCTGCGGAAACGACCCAAAGCAGCCAACGGGACCTAGTAGAAGAACTCCAGGATCAGGCTTCCATCGCCCAGTGCGAGGAGAATGAGTGCCACTTCAAGATTGGCTTCTCAGCTGGGCTGCTGGTGCAGCAGGAAGCGGTGGAGCAAATGAAGGAAATGGGCACCACAGGGTGAGCTGCCCGGTATACAACTTTTGGCCCCATCAATAATTGGCAGGGGGCCTGACAGATCATCTGTCAGGCCCCCTGCCTTTGGTAGAAAAGAATGGTCAAATTGGAGGAAAGGTCAATCCTGATGGGAACAGTCTTTATTCTCCTTGTCTATGCCATCGTCTATATCGGGAAGATATTGATAGAACACCTTTTTCTCAAGGACCCACCGGGCAAACAGCGCATATCCGGCAGGTGCCAGAAGGATCAGCGGCGGGCAGAATGCTGTCAGCAGGCCAAACGCAGCCAGTACCACCAAAAGCAGCAGACTTTTGTCAAAATGGAGCAATGCCATGGCACCGGACTGCAACACCGTCTTTTTGACCGGGTCGTCGAATCTTGCCGCATAGGCTGCGTTGTAGATCATCCAGGCCAGCCCACAGATACTCAGCACCGTAAAAATGATCCAGAGATTACCCGTCGCTGCCTGTTGCCCCTTGAGGTAATGGGTCATAAAGCAGTCAGCCAGCAGAATGCTCTCCGGCACTGCCAGAGCAAGAAAGCTCAAAGTTGCCTGTCGGAAGCTCCGGCGGCAGGCCCGGAAAAATTCCTCGCTGACCGTTCCCCGGTCCTCAATTAGGGACTTGTTCACTGCATAATAGAGGGCTGTGCTGGAAATGCCCAAGGTAAACAGCGGCAGGCTTCCTATTAGCCACAGCAGGCTGAGAATCACCATATCCGCAACCCGGGTTAAGAAACGGAACAGAGGGGCATCCAGGTCGAAAAAGTCATTCATAGGGTATCACCTGGTTTACTTCTGGAGCACAAAGGCCTCATAGGGGCGCAGGGTCACAGCGCCGGTGGGAGCGGTGTCAGGATAATTGCCGATCAGGCGCCGGGCCCCCGCAAAATCAGCGGGAATTGTGAAGGCCGCGTCCTTGTCTGAGAAGTTGCAAGCGATCAGGTAGTTCTCGCCGGTTTCGGCCAGGGTACGCCGGTAGGCAAAGACCTGGGGGTTCTCCTCGGCCAGAAGCTGGAAGGAGCCGTAAATCAGTCCCAAATGGCTCTTGCGCAGGGTGATCATCTGCTTGTAGTAGTTGAGCACCGAGTCTGGGTCTTTTTCCTCGGCGGCGGCGTTGATGGCGGTATAGTTGGGGTTGACCTCAATCCAGGGGGTGCCGGTGGTAAAACCGGCGTTAGGGGAGTCGTCCCACTGGACCGGGGTGCGGGCGTTGTCCCGGCTGCGGAGGGCCAGGCACTCCATCATTTCGTCTGCAGAAATCAAGCCTGCGCCGGTCAGCTCCTTGAAGGCGTTGAGACTTTCGATATCCCGGTACTGGCTGAGATCTTTGAAATAGGCGTTGGTCATCCCCAGTTCATCGCCCTCATAGATGTAGGGAGTACCCTGCAGGCTCAGCAGGCAGATGGCCAGCATCTTGGCGGAGAGGGGCGAGTCATCGCCCCAGCGGGATGCAGCCCGGGGCTGATCGTGGTTGCCCCAGAACAGGCTATTCCAGGCTTTGCCGTCCAGGCCAGTCTGCCAGTGACTGAGAATTTTCTTGAGCTGCATAAAATCGTAGCGCTGGGTGGTCCACTTGCCCAGGGGTCCGTCCCCAATGCCGACGTGGTCAAATTGGAAGACCATGTTCAGCTCCTTGCCGTCCAGCCCCGCATACTGGGGGGCGTTTTCCACCGTGGCGCCGGGGGTCTCGCCCACCGTCATAATGTCGTATTTCGAGAGGACCCGCCGGTTCATCTCCTGCAAAAATTCATGGATGCGGGGCCCATTGACATAGTAGGGACCGCCATTGCCATACAGTCCGTGTTTCTCGCCATCCGGAAAGCGCTGGTCCTTGGAAATCATACTGATGACGTCCATCCGGAACCCGTCGATGCCCTTGTCAAACCACCAGGTCATCATGTTGAACACTTCGTCCCGGACTTTGGGGTTCTCCCAGTTCAGGTCGGGCTGCTTGGGGGAGAACAGGTGCAGGTAATACATATCGGTCTGGGGGTCGTATTTCCAGGCCGAGCCGCCGAAGCTGGCGCCCCAGTTGTTGGGCTCGTGGCCGTCTTTGCCCGGCTTCCAGATATAGTAGTCTCGGTAGGGGTTATCCACCGACTTGCGGCTCTCGATGAACCAGGGGTGCTCGTCCGAGGTGTGGTTGACCACCAGGTCCATCACAATGCGGATGCCCCGCTGATGGGCCTCGGCCAGCAGGGCGTCGAAGTCCTCCATGGTGCCAAACCGGGGGTTGATGGTCCGGTAGTTGGAGATGTCGTAGCCGTTGTCATCCATGGGGGAGTCCATGACGGGGCACAGCCACAGCACATTGACCCCCAGATCCTTCAGGTAATCCAGCCGGGAACGGATGCCGTTCAGGTCCCCGATGCCGTCCCCGTCCGAGTCCTGGAAGCTGCTGGGGTAGATTTGGTATACGATGCTTTCTTTCCACCATTTGCGGTCCATGGCAATGCCTCCTTATTCTGCGGGGATGGTGACCCCGTCGTCGTCGTAGCGGTCATAGCTGGCCCCGGGCCAGCCGATCATCCGGATGGTGGCGGGGTCGATGCCGGCCACCGTCTGGGCGGGGTCCGCCACCGGGATGCAGGCGCCTTTGCGGATGAACAGGGGTACCTCGTTGAGGGCCACCTTCACAAAGTGGGTGCCGGCGGGGAGGACTTCCTGTGTGATGCGGCCCTCGGGGCCGAACTTGACAAACAGCATCTCCTCGGGCAGATACACCATCCGTCCGGTGGCGTTCTGGGTGTAGACCGGGGCAATCATCACCTCATTGCCCAGCATCAGCTGGTCCTCGGTCTGAAGGGCGATCTCGTCTTCGGGGTAGACGAAGGCCAGGGGCTTGAACAGCATATCGCCGTTCAGCGCTGCCTTCATGTATTCGCTGTAGAGGTAGGGGATCAGCCGGTAGCGGGTCTCGATGACGCTGCGGAAGTCTTCGGGGCCCTCAAACTGGTAGAACTCCTGCCGGCGGGTGTCGCAGCCCGAGTGGTTGCGCATCAGGGGGGTGAACACCCCCAGCGCCAGCCACCGCAGCAGCAGATCCCGGCTGGTGTCGGCGTTGAAGCCACCCAGGTCGGCTCCCACATACAGGAAACCGCACATATTGAGGGAGGGCAGCATCTTGAGGTTCAGCAGCAGGTGGCTCCACCAGGAGTGGTTGTCGCCGGTCCAGACGCCGCCGTACCGGTGCATCCCGATGCAGGAAGACCGGGAGAACAGCAGAAACCGTTTGCCCGGGGCAATGCTGGCTAGCCCCTCCGAGGCGGCCCGGGTCATGTTGTAGCCGTAGAGGTTGTGGACCTGGTCGTGGCGGACCATTTTGCCGTCCACCTTGTGATAAAAGCGGGCGTAGTCTTCCGGCGCATTGGACAGATTGAGCCAGCCGATGGCCTGGCCAAAGTGATCGATGGTGCCGTCTTCATGGGGAACCGGCGGATGATCCAGCCGCTCGGCCAGCCCCTCCCGGGAGTAGAAGATGGCGGGCTCGTTCATGTCGTTCCAGAAGCCCTCGATGCCGCAGTCGGTCAGAGCCTTGTACTGGCTGCCGAACCAGGCCCGGGCCTCGGGGTTCAGCACGTCGGGGAAGTGGCTCCACCCCGGCCAGACGGTTCCCTCAAAATCGGTTCCGTCGGCCCGCTTGCAGAAGTAGCCCTTTTCCTTGCCCTCGTCGTAGACCGAATAGCCTGCTTCCTCCTTGACGCCGGCGTCGATGATGGGCACCAGCCGGACGCCCTGCTCTTTCATCTTGGATACAAAGCCGGAAAAATCGGGGAACTCCTCCGGGTTGACGGTGAAGTCCTTGTAGTGGTCCATGTAGTCGATGTCCATGTACACCATGTCCAGGGGAATGTGGGCCTGGCGGTGTTTGGAAACCACCTCTTCAAAGTCGGCCTGGGTCTTGTAGCCGTAGCGGCTCTGGCCAAACCCAAAGGCAAATTTGGGCGGGATGTAGCTGCGGCCGATGATGGCCCGGAACTGCTTGACCACATCGCAGGCGCTGTCGCCGGTGATGACGTAAAGGGCCAGGTCGGCCCGCTCACAGGTGACTTCCAGCCAATCCCTGCGGGTGAAGCCGATGTCAAACCGAATCCGGGCGGGATAGTCGAAGAACAGCCCCAGATTCTGCTGGCCCGATATCACGATGAAGTTGTGGGCGGCGTACATTCGCTGCTTGTTTTCGGTGTGGAGGCCGTCGTCCACATTGTCGCTGACGTAGACAAAGCCCCGCTTGTTGATGCCGCGGTTGGCTTCGCCCAGGCCGTAGACCCGGTCGCCCTCCGCCAGGGGGCAGGCAAAGCAGAAGCCGGACTCGCTGGTTTTGACCGTTCCCACAGGGGGTTCGCCTTGGCTTGCAGGGATTGGTGCGACCACCGATTCGGTGTCAAAGGGGACACCATAGAGATACTTTTGAATCATACCGTTCTCCCAAATAAAAGTGACTGAGTGGTTGTTTTGTCAGATAGAGCGCCCCGTCTCCGGAGCGCTCTGAAAGAATATAAATTAGCCCTTAACCGAGCCCACCACAATGCCGGAAACGAAGTACCGCTGCAGCAGGGGATAGATCAGCAGCAGCGGGATAACTGCAACAACGATCTTGGCTGCATTGAGGTTGGTGTTGCCCAGGGCGGCAGAATCCACCACGGCAGACAGATTGCCCTGCTTGATCAGATCTTCCACGTTGATCTGCAGACTCTGGATATAGGTCATCAGGGGATAATAGGCGGCTTTGGACATATAGATCAGGCCGCTGTAGAAGTCGTTCCAGCTGCCCACAATGCTGAACAGGGATACGGTGGCCAGAACCGGCTTGGAAATGGGGATGAAGATCTTGGTCAGAACCTGGAGCGGGTTGGCGCCGTCAATGAAGGCGGCTTCCTCAAGCTCTTTGGGAACGGCAGCAAAGAAGTTCATCACCAGGATGACATTGAAGATGGGCACGGCTCCCGGCAAAACCAGGGCCCAGACGGTATTGAGCAGGCCGTAGGATTTGACAACCAGGAAGGTGGGGATCATGCCGCCGTTGAAAAGCATGGCAAAAATCATCAGGGTTGCATAGATGTTGCGGCCCCGGAACTGTGCGTTGGTTTTGGAGAGGGGATAAGCCATCAGTACGATCAGCACAAAGTTGATGATCAGAGCCAGCACAACCCGCTCCACCGAGATCAGGAAAGAGTGCCAGAACTGGGAGTCCTCCAGGATCTTCTCATAGGCTGCGGTGCTGAATCCCACCGGGATCAGCCCTACCATGTTGCCTTCCACTGCTGCAGAGGAGGAGAAGGAGATGGCAACAATGTTCAGCAGCGGCAGCAGACAGACTAGGCCCAGCAGAATAATAATGATGTAGATGATGACAGTGCGGAGTTTATCAACTTTCATTGCCGGACGGACCTCCTTAGAAAATTTTGCTGTCGGTGTACTTCTGAGCCAGCTTGTTGGCGCCGATCATCAGAACAAAGGCGATCACGGACTTCAAAAGGCCCACGGCGGTACCGAAGCTGTACTGCAGGCCCTGCAGGCCGACGCGGTACACATAGGTGTCCAGAATATCACCGGTGGCATAGACCGATGCGCTGTACAGGTTATAGACCTGGTCGAAACCGGCGTTCAGGATGTTGCCCAGATTCATGACGGCCATCAGGACGATGGTGGTGCGGATGCCGGGCAGGGTGACATGCCAGACCTTTTTCCACCAGGTGGCACCATCAATGGAAGCAGCCTCGTAAAGGGTCGAGTCGATGGAAGTGATGGCTGCCAGATAGACGATGGAGCCATAACCGAACTCTTTCCAGGTGTCGGTCAGGATCAGCAGGGGCTGGAACAGGGCGTTGCTGCCCAGCCAGTTCAGTGAGGTGCCCAGCATTGCGTTGATGGAGCCGTCCAGGCTGAACAGATTCTTGATGACCAGAGCCAGCACAACCCAGGACAGGAAGTGAGGCAGGTAAACCACCGTCTGAACCGACTTTTTCAGGGTCCGGTTCTTGACCTCATTGAGCAGAATCGCAAAGGCGATGGACATGATGGTGGTAAAGACGATTTTGCCCAGGGCGATGATCAGGGTGTTGCGGAACAGCTCAAAGCTGTCTGGCATTTCGAACAGGTATTTGAAATGTTTGAGGCCCACAAAGTCAGAACCGAAAAAACCTTTGGCGGGTTTGTAGTCCTGAAAGGCCATGATGGCGCCGAACATCGGAACAAAGTTGAACAGAATCAGGAAGATGAAACCAGGGAGCATCATGCCGTGGTAATACAGTTGATAGGCCTGGTTTGAGTGGATCTTTTTGACCTGATTTTTCATCCGGTTCTCCCCCCTTTGTTACTGTGCAAAGTATTCCTGGACTTCCTGGGAGATTGCGTCGCCGCCCAGACGCTTCCATTCGCTGACAAAGGTATCGAAATAATCGATGGGCTGTGCGCCGGTCACGATTGCCACATAGGCCTCCAGCTCGGTCTTGTCCAGGGTTGCCTTTTTCTGCTCGCTGGTGGGGGTGGTGGGGGGATACTTGGGGGTGATCCATTTGGCGTTGCCGTTCTTTTCCAGCGCATCGATGGATGCGCCCAGGCCGATGATGCGGGACTCATAGAAGTGCCAACCGCCCAGGGTTTTCTCGGTGACGTTCTGGGGATCCTTCAGGTAGTCCAGAATGGCCTGGGAAGAGCCTCTGTTCTCGGCAATGGTGGTTTCCTCAGGGGTCATCTCGCCGTTGATGACGGCCATGTGCTCGGTGTAGTAAATGGAGGGATTGTTGGAGGGCAGGACTTCCATGTAATAGGGACGGCCCTCGTTGTGTCCGCCGGCGTTGATGTAGGCGATGACCTCCGGCGCGGTTTCTGCGGTAGCGCGGGCCAGATCGTCATAGAGGATGTTCAGCATTTCCAGTGCCACCTGGGGATACTTGCAGTCCTTGCTGACCACCAGGAACCGATCGGCGGCGTTTTCGTGGTAGGTGTGGACGATGCCGTTGTCATCGGCCACCGTATAGGCGATGTACTCGGCCTCCGGCACCAGGGCTTTGACGCTGCTCAGACGCCAGTCGGGGATATGCCATGCGCCAAAGACGATGCCCAGCTCGTTGTTGATCATCATGGCGTTGATGTCATCGGTGGTGCGGGTGCCGAACTGAGGATCCAGGATGCCCTCCTCGTACCACTCGTTCATCTTGGCCCAGGCAGCTTTGACTTCGGGCTCCAGGGTGGACCAGCTCATGGTGCCGTCAGGGTTTTCGATCCATCGGTCGATGTAGCCGCCCATGGCGTTGGCGATGCACATGGCATCGCCGATATCATTGCCGGAAAAAGCCATGCCCACGGTGCGGTTGCCGCCACCTGCATTGGCGTCCACAAAGGCCCTGGCCACAGCGGCGATGTCATCCAGCGTGATGCACAGGTCGCCGTCGGGGTCGGGGTTGAGGCCCAGCTTGTCCAGCCAGTCCTTGCGCATCCAGCACAGGACAGGGACGCTGTTGTCGGGGTTAGTGCCGGGAATACCCATCAGCCGGCCGTCAAAGGTTGCCATGCTCAGGCAGCGGCCGTCGTAGGAATCGTAGAGGCTCTTGATGTAGTCAGAGGCGTACTCCTTGTACACATCGGTCAGGTCATAGGTCAGGCCGTTGTTCACCATCTGGACAAAGGTGTCGTAGTTGATGACGGTCATGATGTCGGGCAGTTCACCCGAGGCGACGCAGGTGGCCAGCTGGTTGGTGTAAGCGTCGCCGCCTGCTTCAAAGCTGTCCACCAGATCCACGTTGAGCTTGGATTCAATGTAACGGGTGTAGGCGTTGTCTTCAAAAGTCTGGCCTTCAGGGAACAGGGCAGCGGCAGAAGGTTCCGCAAAACGGCCCAGGGTGATGGTCAGGGTGTCCACATAGGCTCCGTTTTCGTCCTTGGCCACAGAAACGGCGGCAGATTCATCGCCGCCTCCGCAGGCGGTCAGTGCGGTGAGTGCGCAGGCAACGGTGGCAGCCTTCAAAAACGATCTGCGCGAAATCTTTCTCATGATAAAATCCTCCACGATGTTCAGTCAGATTTTCCGGAATTCGTTTTTTGTCTGCTCCATCCAGGATACAAAAAAATTCCTCTTCCAGTTTGTATATGTCTCGTTCTGACAGGCTGCGCAGCGTGTCTTTTTGACGAGCTCATTATACAAAACCGAAGAGGAGTTGAAAAGGGTTTTGCGTAACGTTTCCTACGAAACTGATAAATACCACAAGAATTATTTGTGGATTTTGTGCAGATCTTGTGACCAGGGCGCGGCGTTGGGGGTTGATTCGCTCACCGAGTTGCGGCGGATCAGTTCAACAGGCTGAACGTAATTTTTACACTCCACCGGTTCCTGCCGAATCAGACGCACCAGCAGTTCCACGGCGGCCTCTGCTTTGGCCGGGACGTTCTGACGCACTGTCGTCAGAGGGGGATGCATGAGTTCTGCATAGATGCAGTCGTCAAACCCGGTGACGGAGACCTGCTCCGGCACCTGTATGCCGTGGTCCTGCAGATAATTCATCACTTCCGCCGCATCATAGTCAGAGGCCAGGGCCACAGCCCTGGCCTGGACAAAGCGATCCAAATAGTGGCCGTACATGACACGGCGCAGAGAAATATCCTCGGGGAGAAGAATATGGCGCTCTTCTCCGCAGTCAATCCCGGCAGAGCGCATCTGATGCTGAAATCCTTTCCAGCGGTAATGGTCTGCGCCGGTATCACACTCGGCGGCAAAGATGGCCTGGGTGTACCCGTTGTCCAGCAGATACTTTGCAATCATGGCGCCGCCGCCGAAATCATCAGTCCCCACGTTGACGTAGTGGTACTCCGCCTCGGGATAGGTGTCAATCAGGACCATATATTTGTTGAGTTGCCTGCGCAGCACCTTGTATTTCTTTTCGTCCAGTCCCAGGACGACAAGACCATCCACATTCCATCGGGAGGCAATCTCTGCCACCTGGTCTGTATTTTTGTCCTGGCCATTGATCAGCATGACATAATATCCGTTTCGATGGGCTGCCTCTTCTACACCAGACAGAAGTTCTGCCACAAAGGTATCGCGCAGAGAAGGGATGCCGTGGACACAGTTGTAGCCCAGCACCAGTCCAATGATGCAGGACCCTTTGCGGGTCAGCTCACGGGAAGATGTATTCGGGACATAGCCCTCCTGGTTCAGAATTTCCGAAATTTTCTGGATCATTTCCTTGGAAACCTTTTTGGTGTTGCCGTGCAGCACATTGGACACCGTTGTCCGGCTTACACCAACTTGATCTGCAATATCCTGCAAACGCTTCATGGCTGTTCATACGCTCCCTGTTTGATCAGTTGAAACACAAATGATTTTCAACGTAATCATAGCATATTCATACAGTAATTGCAATCCGAATGATCCTTTGATCTTCAATGAATTCTGAACTCAAATAAAGACTTTTTTGATATTATAGCAGTTTGCGTTTTTAATGCACAAACAACATCCGCAAACTGCATATCGCAAAGATGCCGTGTTGATGGGCACTATTTTTGAAAATTGCGATAATACCCAGTAGTGCTTAATCATCTGTTTGCAGGATGATGAAAGCAAGAAAAATGCCTGCTTTTTCATAAGCCCGGCAGAATGAATGCAGCATAATGAAAATCGTTTTGATAGAAAATTGTGTGGAACATTCTGCTGATTTCATCATTTATAAAAGGGATGGAGGCTTAACCGTATTTTTACTTTGCGTACAAATGCGAAGTTATCGCAGGAAAACTTGCTGAAAAACTTGCTGAAAAACTTGGTGTTTCCAATCGCCACCTCGGCGATCTTGAAAGAGGAAGTTCCAATGGTTCTGTAAAAATCCTGATCGATATTGCAGAATACTTCCATGTCAGTATGGATCATCTTCTTTTAGGCCGAGATCCTTCTAGGGATCAGTTTCAAAATGAACTGCAAGCCGCTATAGATCATCTTGAAAAAATCAAAGGTCTTTTATAACCACTTCAACAAGAAACGCTCCTGCCAGTTTTACACCGGCAAGAGCGTTTCTTGTGTTGGGTAGCTTGAGCGAGCGACAACCACCAGCTAAGCTGGTGGAATAAAAACGGC
>Stewie_p2__coassemble_2436_pt1 | contig 11386 bp, 10 predicted proteins | sample Stewie_p2__metabat2_high_PE_018 | metagenome-assembled genome bin Stewie_p2 | reverse complement strand
GCCACCAGATCCGCAGCTATGTGTTCATGCCCTACACCATGGTCAAGGACCACCGTACCAACTATGAGACCGGCAACGTGGATGCCGTGATGGACGGCGAGCTGGATGGTTTCATCTTTGCATACCTCAAGGCCGCCAGCCGCGGCGAGCTGCAGGATACCTGATCCCAGCGTTAAAAGAAAAAGAAAAGCGCCTGCGCACTTTGAAAAAGAGTGCGCAGGCGCTTTTTGTATGATTCAGGCTAGGTCTTGCAGGATATCCGGCCAAAGGGAATGGTCCTGCTGCAATGCTTCAAAGCTGCAGTCCAGGTACAGCTTGTTGGCCGCCGCCAGAATGGTGCTGCGCAGCAGCAGCCGCTCGTCCGGCGCATCCGGCGGCAGGGCGGGTATACCGCGGCGCAGTCCAAATACACAGGGCAGGCAGGCTTCCAGCTCATCGCAGAATAGGTCGTATACCACCTGGATCGGGTAGCTGGCCCGCTGCATCTCCAGCAGCATCCGGATATTTTCCATGGACAGCACTGTTTTTGCCAGGGCAATGCAGGTCAGACAGGCCAGCTGCTCCCGGGTGTATTTTTTCTTGACCGGGTGATTTACCAGCCCCTGTTTGACATAATTGGATACCATAGAAGGGGTCAAAACGACACCGGGAAAACACCGGTACTGCCCATTTACATACTGGACCGCCTGGTCCAGATACAGCCCCACAGAGGGGATGTCGTTGTACCGGGGAAGGGCAAACCCGGCGGCACAAGCCGCGATGCGGCGTTTCGTCTGTTGTTTCATGGGGCAAGTATACCGCATTTTGGCAGGAAGGTCAACAGGAAATTAAAAGCTTGTAAAGGATTTTTGAAAATGGGTTGACAGGTTTTTGAAAAACTGATAGGATAAAAGGGAGATAAGCCCCGGCCTCGTGCCGGACACCATAGAATTGGAGTGCATAGGAACTATGAAAAGCAAGATCGTTGTGGATTCTGCCGCAAATCTGTACCAGATGGAGGGCATTGACTTTGCCTGCGCCCCCATCAAGGTCGTGACCGAGGAGCAGGAGTACCCGGACGATGGACGGTTGGATGCAGTGCAGGTAGCAGAGACTCTGCGCAGCTACAAGGGCCGCTCCAGCACCTCCTGCCCCAATGTGGGGGACTGGCTGGCAGCCTATCAGGGGGCAGACCAGGTGTTTGCGATCACTATTACGGGTACCTTGTCCGGCAGCTACAACGCTGCTCTGCTGGCCGCACAGGATTATCAGCAGGAGAATCCGGAGGCCAAGGTCTATGTGCTGGACAGCCTCTCGGCCGGGCCGGAGCTTCAGCTGCTGGCCGAGCGCCTGCGTGCGCTGTTTGATGCGGGCACTCCCTTTGAGGAGATCTGCGTGCAGATGGAGGAGTATAAGCAGCATACCCATCTGCTGTTCTCGCTGGAGTCTTTGAACAACCTGGCACGCAATGGCCGGGTCAGCCCGGCGGTGGCTGCGGTGGCCCGTATGCTGGGTATCCGTGTGGTGGGCACGGCCAGCCTTTCCGGTGAGCTGGAAGTTCTGGTCAAGACCCGCGGCGAGCATGGCGCACTGGAGCGCATCGTGCTGGAGATGAAGTCCCGCGGCTTTGTTGACGGGCCGGTGCGTATCCTGCACTGCTCCAATCCTGCGGCCGCTACCCGGCTGAAAAATATGATCACCACTGTGTTTGAGGGCGCAGAGGTGCAGATCATGCCCTGCGGCGTGCTTTGCAGCTACTACGCAGAACTGGGTGGATTGATGATCGGTTTTGAGGATGGCACTGCCCCTGCTCTGTAATCGTCCCCCATGCTTTAACCACAGCCCGGATGCATTTTATCGCATCCGGGCTGTTTTGTTGCTTGTCAAAATCTTTTGGCGGCGGTATACTCAAAGCCAAAGCAGGGCAAAACGCAACAGGCGGATTTGCAAGGGAGAGGGGGATTTTCTGTGTTCAGACAGCCGGTCATAAAATTTTTTAGCCGTATCCTGAACCGGGCCACTATCACGGTGGTTCTGGTCCTGGCCCAGGTGGTATGGCTTTTATGGGCGTTTTTCTCCCTTACGGAGGGGCGAGTGGGGGCGACCATTCTGCTGCATACCCTTAGTGTGGTCATGGTGCTGTACCTGGTGCGCAAGGACGAAAACAGCGGGTATAAGATCATGTGGATCGCCCTGATCGGGGCGCTGCCTTTGCTGGGCGGGGCGCTCTATCTGCTGTTTGGCAATAAACGCCCGGCCCGCTGGCTGCGGGAAAGCATGGATGAGGTGAACCGTCAGCATCAGAAGGAGCTTGACCAGCTTCCGGGCCAGGTGACGGGGCTGGACCCCAGCAGCCGGGCACTGAGCCGCTATGTAAGCCAGTATGGCTGCTATCCTGCCTGGCAGGATACGGCTTCCCGCTATTATCCCAGCGGTGAGGCCATGTATCCGCAGCTGCTGCGAGACTTGGAAAAGGCCGAAAAATTCATCTTCCTGGAATTTTTTATCGTAAAACCGGGGAAAATGTGGGATGGGGTAGAGCGGATCCTGCGCCGCAAAGCAGCCCAGGGGCTGGATGTGCGGTTGGTATACGACGACTTTGGCAGCCTGCTGACCCTGCCGGGGGATTTTGTGGTGCAGATGGAGCGGGCACACATCCGCTGTATTCCTTTCAACCCGGTGATGCCGCTGGTCTCCCTGGTCATGAACCATAGGGACCACCGAAAACTGGTGGTGATCGATGGGACCGTAGCATATACCGGCGGCTTTAATCTGGCGGACGAATATATCAACGCCAAAGAGCGCTTTGGTTACTGGAAGGATGCAGCGCTGCGCATTGAGGGTGCGGCGGTATGGAATTTTACCGTGATGTTCCTGAATTTTTGGAACGCCTTCCGTCCCTGTGATACGGACTACACATCTTTTCGGCCGCAGCCATCGGATCAGCCCCGCACCGATGGAGTGGTGCAGCCTTATGCCGATAGTCCTTTGGACGAGGAGCCGGTGGCGAAGATGGTCTATCTGAACCTCATCTCCCAGGCACAGGATTACGTCTATTTTTATACGCCGTATCTGGCAGTGGGAGAGGAATTGCTGGAGGCCATGAAAGCCGCTGCCAAGCGGGGAGTGGATGTGCGTGTGATGGTGCCCGGCATCCCGGATAAAAAATTGGTGTACAGGCTCACCCGGTCCTATTATGTGCCGCTGCTGCGGGCAGGGGTGCGGATCTATGAGTATACCCCCGGCTTTCTCCACGCAAAATGCTGTGTGAGCGATGACCGGGCCGCCGTGGTGGGCAGCATCAACCTGGATTACCGCAGTCTGTTTCTGCACTTTGAATGTGGTGTGCTGCTTTTGGGCGGCAGCCAGGTGCGGGAACTGCGGGAGGATATGCTGCGCACCGTCTCCGCCAGCCATCGTGTGCAGCTGGCAGATTGCCGCACCAGCGTGCCGGGCACCCTGCTGGACAGTGTGCTGCGGCTGCTCAGCCCATTGATGTAAAAGATTCGCCGTTCCATGCAACAAATCCCCTGCTGCGGGGCATACTGACCACAGTATGCCAATGCAAAGGGAAGGGAGCATGATTTTGCATGATACGACACTACCATAGGCTATTTTTAGGCTGTGCAGCGGCAGCGATGCTGCTGTCGGCTTGCGGACAAAGCGGGTCCAGTTCCTCCTCTGGAGGGGTGAACAGCGCCACTGACTCCGCCAGCAGCCAGACAGCAGCCTACCGCACCGGTCTGGGCATCGTGACCACCGCAGATGCAGAGGACCGGGTGGGGAAGATCACCACCACCGCAGCGGCGGTCCTGTTGGATGGAGAGGGCAAGATCTGCGCTGTGGTGTTGGATGAGCTGGAAAGCTCCATCACCGCAGATGGCAGCGGGACGGTGAAAATGCCCTCGGACTGGCGAACCAAGCGGCAGATGGGAAAGGACTATCCCCTGGACAAGGTGTCTTCCCTGAATCGGGGATGGGCGGAGCAGGCGGATGCTTTTGGAAGCTACCTGGTGGGCATGACCCCGGAGCAGGCGTCCAAATTGGAGACCGATGAGGAGGGGCGTCCGAAGGACCCGGATCTTGTATCCGGCTGCACCATTGCGGTGGAACCGTACCGGCAAGCGGTGGAAAAAGCCTGTGCCAATGCCCGTGCTCTGGGGGCTGCCCAGGGAGACCGGCTGACGTTGGGCATCCATGCGGAGAATGGCTCCTCCGGCACGGCGGCGACCGATGATCAGGACCTGGATGCCCAGGTGGACTTTACCGTCCTGGCGCTGACCATGGATGCACAGGGACATGTGACCAGTGCGGTGGGAGATATGGCTGAGCCGGCGCTGACCATCAGTGCGGACGGCGGGATCGACACCCCGGACCGTGTGCAGTCCAAACAGGAGCTGGGTGACAGCTATGGGATGCGGGGTGCATCGGCTCTGGGCAAGGAATGGTACGAGCACGCCGAGGGCTATTGCAGCTATCTGCGGGGCAAGACCGCGGCGGAGATCCGCAAGATCCCTGCCGACGGTTCGGATGCGGATCTGGCATCCCTGTGCACCATTGAGGTCGATGCTTTCCAAAAAGCTGCCCTGGATGCACTCCAACAGCCCCTATCCTGACCGCAGCAGGGCATATCCTGCTGAAAAACCGGGAGAAGGCGCTCTGAAATAAGCATATAAAATGGGTCTCTGGCTGTGCTGCCAATGGGTTTGGCGCATGGCTGGAGACCTGTTTTTGTTTGCAAGCTCTTTGCGTGTGTTTTTTGGCGCAGGTGTTTGTGCAAGGTGCCCTGAATCGTGAGCGTTACGCCTGCGCAGAAGTGCAAAATGTGAAAAAGTTGCTTTCCCTCTTGAAAAAACGGAGAAAACGCGCTATCCTATAACCACGGTTCATTGATTTATCATGATAAAGCGTTAAACCAATAAACTGCCGTGACAAAAAGGATAGAGGGGGATTTATTTATGAAAAGCATCAACCGTTTTGTGTCTGCTGTTCTTGCTGGTGCAATGGCACTGGTTCTGGCTGGCTGCGGCGGAGCAGCTTCTACCGCAGGCAGTTCCAGTGCAGCTGCCGCCAGCGACCTGGCCGATATCCAGGCAAAAGGGAAGATGGTCATTGGTTACACCGTCTACGAACCAATGAACTTTACCGATGAAAACGGTGTGTTTACTGGCTTTGATACCGAGCTTGCCACGGCGGTTTGTGAGAAACTGGGGGTCAAACCTGAATTTGTGGAGATCAACTGGGATACAAAGGTAGTGGAGCTGGATGCAAAGAGCATCGACTGCATCTGGAACGGCATGACCCTTACCGAGGACATTATGCAGAATACAGCCTGCACGAAACCCTATGCAAAAAATGCACAGGTGGTCGTGGTCAAGAAGGATACCGCCTATGCCTCTACCGCTGACCTGGTGGGCAAGACTGTGGTGGCAGAGGCTGGTTCTGCCGGTGAGAGCACCATTGCCGGGGACGAAAACCTGTCCCAGGCGGATTACATCTCCAAAGCGGTCCAGACCGACTGCCTGATGGAAGTTGCAGCGGGCACGGCGGATGCCGCTGTGCTGGACCTGACCTTGGCGGGCGCGATGACCGGCGCCGATACCGACTATGCAGACCTGACCATTGTGGATGAGCTGAATGCAGAGGAATATGGCGTGGCCTTCCGCAAGGGCAGTGATGCGGCAGAGGCGGTAAATAAAGCCTTTGATGAACTGAGAGCGGAGGGCACGATGCAGGCCCTGGCGGATAAATACGAGCTGACCCTGGCCGAGTAAAGCCGGGAAAGGAACGGGGGATATTGTGGCTGTGATCCTGGAGCGCCTCTCCGGCGCATTTCTGCTCAACTGTGAGCTGTTTGCCCTGACACTGGTGTTTGCACTGCCGCTGGGGTTGGTGGTGGCCTTTGGCGCAATGAGCCGCTGCACTGCACTGCGGAGCCTGGTAAAGACCTTTGTATGGGTCATCCGGGGCACACCACTGATGCTGCAGATCATTGTTTTGTATCTGGGGCCGGGCCTGCTGGGGCTGCCCAATCCGTGGCCCACCGGTGCCGGTGGCCGTATGACCGCAGCAGTGGCAGCCTTTGTTATCAATTACGCCTGCTATTTTTCAGAGATCTACCGCGGCGGGATCGAAGCGGTGCCCCGGGGACAGACCGAGGCAGGGCAGGTGCTGGGTATGACCAAGACCCAGATCTTCTTTAAGATCACCTTGCTGCAGGTGGTCAAGCGCATCCTGCCCCCTATGGGCAATGAGGTGATCACGCTGGTCAAGGATACGTCGCTGGCCAACGTCATCGCCAATAAGGAGATCATCATGATGGCCAAGGAGTACAGCGCCAAAGGGTTGATCTGGCCGCTGTTTTCCACCGCAGTGTTTTTCCTGGTATTTGTCGGGGTGCTGACACTGCTGTTAGATTGGGCTGAGAAAAAACTGGATTATTTCCGCTGTTGAGGAGGGCAAGGCATCCATGGCACTGTTAGAAGTGAGCGGCATCAGCAAAACATTTGGCGGCACGGAGGTGCTGCGGGACATCTCCTTTCAGCTGGAGCAGGGAGAAGCCTTGGCGATCATCGGGTCTTCTGGCTCCGGCAAGACCACCCTGCTGCGCTGCCTCAACTTTCTGGAGCGGCCGGATACCGGTGTGATCCAGGTGGGGGGCGAGGTGATGTGGGATGCGTCGGACCCCGCTGCCCAAAATGAGGAGGAGATCCGCAAAAAACGGCTGCGCTTTGGCCTGGTATTCCAAAACTTCAACCTCTTTCCACAGTACACAGCCCTGCAAAATGTGATGCTGGCGGGGGAACTGCTGGCAAAGCAGCGTCCGGATTACAAGGCAAACCGCCGCCAGATCCATGCGCAGCTGGAAGATCAGGCCCGGGCGCTGCTGGAGGAGATGGGGCTGTCGGCGCGGGCGGGGCACTATCCGCACCAGTTGTCCGGCGGACAGCAGCAGCGGGTGGCCATTGCCCGGGCGCTGGCACTGCACCCGGATATCCTCTGCTTTGACGAGCCCACCAGTGCGCTGGACCCCGAGTTGACCGGAGAGGTGCTGCGGGTGCTGCGCAAACTGGCAGACCGTAAGACCACGATGATCATCGTTACCCACGAGATGCACTTTGCCCGGGATGTGGCCGACCGGATCATGTTTATGGATGGGGGCGTGGTGGTAGAACAGGGCCCGGCAAGGGAGCTGATCGAGCACCCGAAGGAGGAACGCACCCGCCGCTTTTTGGCCCATTATGAGGCGTAAAATCCCGGCTTCCCCTGCCTGGCGCTGCGGCTCCCGGCAGGGGGATTTTGTGTCTGCGCATTTTATCCAGTTTTCAAGGAGAGAGCTTGTTAAAGCTTGTGAAAAAAATCTGCTTGCAAAACGACGTATACTTGTTTATAATACCACTCAAGTATTCCATTATCACACGATAAAACGCTCCGCCTGGCGGGGCGTTTTTCCACGACAAACAGACAAAAAGGGGAGGTTCCATGACAAAGGATATGACGCAGGGCAGCCCGCTGAAGCTGATCCTTGCATTTGCGGTGCCATTGATGCTGGGCAGCTTGTTCCAGCAGTTTTACAACCTGGCGGATACCATCGTGGTGGGCCGCTTTGTGGGTGTGGAGGCTCTGGCTGCGGTGGGCAGCGTGGGCGGATTGAATTACCTGGTGCTGGGCTTCGTCAATGGCATTGCCTGCGGCTTCTCCATTCCGTTGGCGTGGAGCTTTGGTGCAAAGGACTACGCCGAGATGCGCCGCTATGCCGCCAACACTACCTGGCTGTCGCTGGGGTTTGCGGCGGTGATCACGGTGGTAACCGTGGCGCTGACCCGGAATATCCTGGTCTGGACCAATACTCCGGCCAATATCATTGACCTGGCGGATGTCTATATCCGTACCATCTTTGCGGGCATCCCTTTTACCATGCTGTACAATGTCACCAGTGCGGTGATGCGGGCTTTGGGGGACTCAAAGCGTCCGCTGTACTTTCTGCTGGCGGCCAGCGTACTGAATATTGCAATGGACCTGGCCTGTGTGGTTTTGTTTGATATGGGGGTGTTTGGCGCAGCCTTTGCCACCGTGTTCAGTCAGGCGGTGGCGGGTCTGGGCAGCCTGTGGTATCTGATGCGCCACTACGACATCCTGCGCTGGAACCGGGAGGAAGGGCGTTTCAGCACCGCCCACTGTGCAAAGCTCTGTCAGATGGGCCTGCCGATGGGGCTGCAGTGCAGCATCACCGCTATTGGCAGCGTGGTGCTGCAAGCAGCGGTAAACGACCTGGGCAGTGCAGTAGTGGCGGCACAGACCGCAGGCAGCCGGGCAGCACAGGTGTTGTCGGTACCTTTGGAGAGCATCGGCACCGCCATGACCACCTACGCCAGCCAGAACCTGGGCGCAGGCAGTCTGGTGCGGGTCAAAAAGGGCCTGCATACTGCGCTGGCTATTGGCTGTGTATACAGCGCAGCCTCCTTTGTGGTGCTGCGCTTTGCGGATAAACTGCTGATCAGCCTGTTCCTGGATTCCAGCGAGACGGCGATCATGGCCAATGCCCAGGAGTTTATCTTCTGGAACTCGGCGTTCTTCATCCCCTTGGCGGTGCTGATCGTCTACCGTTATACCATTCAGGGGCTGGGCTATTCCGGTCTGGCGATGTTTGCGGGTGTGGCAGAGATGATCGCCCGCACGATGGTAGGGTTCTGGTTTGTGCCTTTGTGGGGGTACTTTGGCGCTTGCCTGGCAAACCCGGCGGCATGGCTGTTTGCCTGTGCGTTTCTGATCCCCGCATTCTTGTCGGTAATGCGCCGGTTGCAAAAAGAGTATACATCTGCTGCAAACTGAATAAAAAAGAGCCGAGGCATTTTATAGCCCCGGCTCTTTTTGTATAATGATAAGAAAAAATTACGATTTGTTTTACTGCGCTTGTTCCATACGCTCCAGCTCCCGTAAAAAAGAGAGCAAAAAGGGGACCGAAACACAGAAGGTCAGAACATCGGCGATGGGCTGACAGACCTCAATGCCCACAAGCCCCCAAACCTGCGGCAGAAGCAGGATCAACGGCAGGAAGAAGATGCCCTGCCGGCAGCAGGATAAAAAGGTGGCACGGCCTGCTTTTCCGATGCTCTGAAACAGCATATTGGAAGCAACCATCACAGGCTGTAAAAACATTGCAAGACATTGATAGCGGAAAGCGGGCAGCGCCACCGCTGTTACAGCGGGGTCGTCGCGGAACAAGCGGATCAGCGGACCCGCATTGAACCAGCACAGCAGAATCAGCACCGACATCAGGTAAAAGCTGGCTTGGATCGTAAACAGACAGGCATGACGCACACGGTGGTATTTGCGGGCGCCATAGTTGAAGCTGGCTACGGGCTGAAAACCCTGCCCCACGCCCAGAGCCACCGACAGCATAAAGCTGAAGATCCGGGAGACGATGCTCATGCCCGCTACGGCGGCATCGCCATAACTGCGGGCGGCAATGTTCAGCAACATTCCGCCAATGCTGTTCAGGCCCTGTCGGCCAAAGCTGGGCAGGCCGCCCAACAGGATCTGGCCAAATTCGCTTCCGCTGCGGGTGATGGCACCCAGCCGGAAGCGGCTGACCGTTTTGCCGCGCAAAAACATAAACAGCAGGATGCAAAAGCTGACCCCCTGGCTCAGCGCTGTGGCTACGCCAGCTCCGGCGGTGCCCATACCAAAACCAAAGATCAGCACCGGGTCCAGCAGGATATTCAGGATGCCGCCGGTCACCAGCCCGATCATGGCCAGGTTTGCTTTGCCCTCATAGCGCAGGATATTGTTCATTACAAGACTGGACATCATCAGCGGTGCAGCCAGCAGAATGGGGACTGCATAGGCACAGGCATGGGGCAGGATGGTCTCCGTGCTGCCCAGCAGCATCATAAAGGGGGACAGAAATGTCAGCCCGCCCAGCCCCAGCAGCCCACCCAGAGCAAGGGCGGTAAAAAAGCTGGTGGAGGCAAACCGTGTGGCAGCGGCATCGTTTTGGCTGCCCAGGCTTCGGGAAATGATGGTGCCTGCACCGTGTCCCAGCATGAACCCCAGTGCCTGGATGATGGCCATCAGGCTGGAGACCACCCCCACAGCGCCGGAAGCGCTGGTAGAGATCTGCCCTACAAAAAAAGTGTCGGCCAGGTTGTAGATGCTGGTGATCAGCATACTGAGGATGGTGGGCCCGGCTAACGTCAGCACCAGCGTTGGCACAGGGGTCTCGGTCATTTTCAAAAACTGGCTGCTTTTGGGGTCCTGCTGCGGCATGGAACAATAACCTCTCTTTCCAAAGCGGAATAAATGGGCGACGATTTGCAGTGCGGCAAAAAACTGTGCAAAATAAGGCTCCTTTTGCTGTTTTTGCAAGCAGATGCGGCGGGTGCAAAGCGCTAAAGTATACAAGAATTCGGTCGTTTTTAGTATACAGCGGAACTGCAAAAATGTCGAGTGGGCTGCAAAATACAAAAAGTGGTATGAAAGGGGAGAAAATGCTCCTGTCGCTCAGAAATATTCTGTACAATGCGACGAAGCTATGCAAAAGGTCTTGTAAAAATTACGCTGTGTGGTATGATTTAACACGGACAATAGTATCTATTTGTCAAAAATGATGCAGCGCCAGTGTGTGGGGTATTTGGATGTCCCGCAGCAGGCCCGATAATGGGAGGAAAAACGAACAATGAAAACTGTTGCACAGACGGTGATCGAGGCGGAACGCTTTTATACGATCGCAGCCCAGACCGGGTATGTGATCCAGGCAGTGGAAGGTGTAGAGAATGGCGGGGATATCCGCCTTGGCAAGTATGAGCACAAGCCGGAGCAGGAGTGGTCCTTTATCCGTGTGGGTGAGGGTGTGTACCGTATCCGCAACCGTGCCAATGGCAAGCTGATCGACCTGATGATGACTGGTACTGCAAACGGCACCTGGCTGCACCTGTGGGAGGATGTGGGCGGTACCTCTCAGATGTGGTCTGTGGAGCCGAACCCCAACGGCACCGTGCGTGTACGTTCCTCCTGGGCAGGGGGCAAGTGCATCGATACCGTGGGTATGGGTGCAGAGATCGGCGCTATCCTGCAGATCTGGCAGGAGGCCAACGGAGCAGACCAGCTGTGGACGATCTCCGAGGTGAAGGACCGTGCAAAGCGTGCTCCTGCTGTCGAGGCAAAGGCTGAGGAGCCTGCTGCTCCCGCTGCTGAGGCAAAGGTCGAGGAGCCTGCTGCTCCTGCTGCTGAGGCAAAGACCGAGGAGCCTGTCGCTCCCGCTGTCGAGGCAAAGACCGAGGAGCCTGTCGCTCCCGCTGTCGAGGTGAAGCCCGTTGCTGCTCCCGCCGCAAAGAAGCCTGCTGCAAAGAGCCGCCGCAAGTGCGCAAACCGTAAAAAGAGATAATCGGATTACAGAACAGAAAAA
>Stewie_p2__coassemble_1596_pt1 | contig 19237 bp, 20 predicted proteins | sample Stewie_p2__metabat2_high_PE_018 | metagenome-assembled genome bin Stewie_p2 | reverse complement strand
ACTTCTAAAAAACCCGTTTACGGGTAGCAAGTAACAATCTCCATGCAGGTGTCAGCCCGTATTTACGTGACGTGACACGTGGCCAGTAACATAGGGCTACGCCCGTTATGTGAAATACCCCCGGATCCGCCAGGGGCTTTTTATTTCCAGGACTGCTGTGCAGGCACATGACAACACCAATCAGAAACGAGGTGATTATTATGAACACGCAAATCATCGCCATCGCCAACCAGAAAGACGGCGTCGGCAAGACAACTACCTGTGAAAACCTGGGTGTTGGATTGGTGCAGGCCGGGAAGAATGTGCGGCTGATTGACGGGGACCCACAAGGCAGCCTGACTATCAGCCTGGGCCACCCCCAGCCGGACAAGCTGCTCTTTACCCTGTCCGACGCGATGGGCCGTATCCTGATGGACGAGCCGTTGCGCCCCGGTGAGGGGATCTTGCACCGCCCAGAAGGCGTTGACCTGATGCCCGCCGACATCCAGCTCTCCGGCATGAAACCGCATGGAGCTGATCGTGCGGTCACTGGCAAAGCAGTACAGCGTGACCGAACAGTTGAAAGCTGAAAATTAGATGGAGTGGGTGCGGCAGATGAACGCTTGCAAGGCACAGGCAGAGGAAGCCGTAAAAGCGGAATTGATTTATGATTGAGCGAGGAAGTCCGGGCAGAAAATTGTTCGGACTTTTCTCATATCTCACAAAAGTTGAGGTGGAATTGTTCGCAAGTTTTATGGTATAATTTGAACACGAAATTGAGCAACAAATTTATAAGGGAGAATATGGATGAAGCTGTTTTTATGTTCGCACTTTTCAAGTGTAGGAAGTTTGATAAAAGAAGAAATTGATAACAAAAAAGTCGCATTTATTCCAACAGCATCGCTGCGTGAAGGCTACACCGGTTATGTCGGCTCGGCTCGAAAGCTATTTAATAAACTGGGAGCAGCCGTAACTGAAATTGATATTTCAACGGAGGCTTATTCAACGATACAATCTGTTTTTGAAGATGCGGACGTGATATATTTTACTGGTGGAAATTCTTTCTTCCTTATGGACCAGCTCCGTAAAACGGGAACGGATGAGCTGTTGAGGAAAGAATTGGCAAAGGAAAAACTGATGATCGGTGAATCGGCAGGTGCGATTATATGCGCTCCTACCATCCAATATATTGAACAAATGGATGAAAAGCCGGAGGACTACTCACAAGAAGATGATGCAGGGCTTGATTTGATTGATTTCTATGTTCTTCCGCATTATCTTACAGCACCATTTAAGAAAGTTACCGAGAAAATAATGACTGAGTTTTCGGATTTGAATCTATGCCCAATTAACAACCGTCAGGGAATTGTAATTGATGGTGAAGGTTCAAAGGTTATTTGCAAAGACTAATTTGAAAATTCCGATTTGTCGAACTGATAAAGTCCCTTTAGGAACGGAAGGGCGCACTTCTATACTCTCCTGTCGGGAGTATCGTGCGGCCTGGGTCGCTTCATTCCCGGTCGGCAGAAGAAAACTGCTCGACCGAGAATGTTTCGTCACTTTGTTCCGTCAAGGTGGCTACACTCCCTTTCGACGCTTGGCGTCTATCCCTTGTGGACTTGCCGTCCGCGAACAGCATGAAATGCTGTTCGCCGCCAGCAAGTTTGAAAAAACTGAATACCGCAAAACTGACCGTTGACTGGTCGCAATCTGCGAAAAGTCGGCGGTCTTTTTTATACCCATTTTTCAAAAAAGGAGGTCAATCACAATGACAACCTCAAAAAAACTTGAACAGCTTCGGGCTGAAAAGGAACGAGCCGAGACAAGGCTTGCACAGGAGCAGCACAAGCTCAACCGCCTTGAGAACCGAAAGAAGTTTCTGGAACAGGGCGAGCGAAAGAAACGCACCCATCGTCTTTGCAATCTGGGAGGCACGGTTGAGAGCCTTGCTCCGGAGATCAAAGACCTCACACGCACCGAAAGGACAGAGCTGATGGAACAAATCTTTTCTCTGTCCGAAGTCCAGCGAGCCGTCCGCCATAAACAGCCTGGTTTCCTATGTGGCGGAAGCAAAGCAAATTACCGATCAATTCTCTTTGAACCCTGAAATCGAAGACTTCTTAAAGAAGGTATTTTCTCAGCGGGCTACGGTTTTGGATTTGCCCCCCCCATATCGTTATGGCTTTACCGATGGCGAGGAACATCCGATGATTGGCACGGCGATATACTTTCACCTGACAAAAGGCTGCAATTTTATAAAAATGACGGAAATCAGCGGAACATATCAGGATTCTGCGCTCTGGTGGTCGATATCAAGGGATAAGCCGCCGACTTCACCGTGGATCGCCTTCATGTGGTAAGCGACATATTCGCGCGGATTGACGCCGTAATTCTTTTTGAAGGAGCGGTAAAAGGCGTTATAATCAGAAAAACCGCATTTGGCCGGGATGGAAGAAATCGGCTCTTTTTTCATCAGCAGCCGTTTGGCATCCAGCAGCCGCTGCTGGATGACATACTGGTAAAAGCTGATCTGCATATTCTGCTTGAACATGTGGGAAAAATTGTATTTATCGATGAAAAGCGCCTTTGCGACCGTGTCCAGTGAAAGATCACCGCGGAGGTTCAAATCGATATAATGCAGGGCGTTGCTCAGGACGCTTGGTTTCTGCGCCTTGGCAAAAACGTGCTCTCGATTATACAAGGAACGGTTGATGCCGATGAGGATGCGGAGGATATCGGCCATGCCCTCGCTGTGATAACACAGGCTTTCCTCCCGGTAAGCGTGGGTCAGGGCTTCAAACTGCCCGAACCGGGCGCGGGAGCTGTCCACACTATCCCGAATCAAAAATGTTTTTGCATGACCTGGACGGAGAAAGTAATCGATGTCCGAATCGATCTTTTTCATGGTATCAAAAGCCGGAGGACTGAGCCACAACACATACCGCTCGTAGGGGATCTCAAAGTCCCGGAAGATGGGGTGGTGCATAATGGCAGGTGGGATGATCAACAGGTCTCCCGGCTTGAGTCGGAACATTTTGTCGTGGACGACATAATCCACATTTCCGCTGACAAAGAGAAAAATCTCATAGAATTCATGGTAATGAGAAGCGACCGGAGGATAGCTGGCATCCTTGTAATGGTCGATCTCAAAATCCGGTTCGGCCATGTAATGTTTATCGGTTTTAATGACTTTCACAGAAAAATACCTCCGGTCACAAAATTCTTTTGGGCTAGTTCATCATAACATGGTGCACCAACATATGCAATGTTTTGACCAACAAATGACAATAATTTTGCAAAAAAGACCTGATTATACCAAGAAATGCAAGGTTTTCGCCAAAAAAGGCCTGTACATTACAACGAGTTTGCGCTATTTTTATTGACAGAAAGCCTGTTGCACGTGGCAGAACGGAAATGGTAGGGACCGCGCAGCCTGAAGCCCTTTGCGGAAGGGATAAATTTCACTCTGACCGACAGGAGATCAAAACCGGTTTTGTACGCAGTCAATCAAACAAAGAAAACTGGAGATGTCAATCATGATAGGAACAAGACGTATCACTCGCCGCAGCTTTCTGGCTGCTGCAGGTCTTGCTGCCGTAGGCGCAAGCCTGTCGCTCACCGGATGCAGCGGCTCGGTTTCAGACGGCCTGAACTCCAAGCATCTGCTGGTGGCACACAGCCACAGCGAAGCTCACCCGGTCAACGTTGGACTGCAGAAGATGACGGAAGTTGCGTCTGCTGAATCCGACCTGACCTTCAGCGTTTACCCCAATGGTCAGCTGGGCGACAACGCAGCAATGATCCAGCTGGTCAAGGCCGGCGTTCTGGATATTGCAAAGGTCTCAGCTTCCAGCATGGAGCAGTTCAACAGCGCATACGCCATCTTCTCGATGCCGTATGTGTTCGAGAGCACCGAGCAGTATTTTGCCGTTATGAACCAGAGCGAAGCGGTGCAGGAGATCTTCAAGAGCACCTACGATCAGGGTTTCTTTGCCATCGGCTGGTTCGATTCCGGCTCCCGCAGCATCTACACCACCAAAGACGGCCCCTGTGAAGGCCCCGCAGACCTGAAGGGTCTGAAGATCCGCACCCAGGACAGCCCCACGTCCATTGCCATGATCCGTGCCATGGGCGGCAGTGCAACGCCCATGTCCAGCGGCGAGACCTACACCGGTCTACAGCAGGGCATTATTGACGGCGCAGAGAACAACGAGACAGTTCTGGTGCAGGACGGCCACGGTGAAGTCTGCAAGAGCTACACCTACACCCAGCATCAGATGGTGCCTGACATCGTGATCATCTCTACCGAGACTTGGGAAAGTCTGGACGAGGCCGAGCAGAGTGCCATCGTAAACGGCATGACCCAGGGCAACGAAGCACACGAGGCCGTATGGCAGGATCTGGTGCAGGAGAACATCGACGGCGCCAAGGAGATGGGCGTCCAATTCTACACCATCGACAAGACGGCCTTTATCGAGGCTACCCAGTCCCTGCGCGACGAGTTCTGTGCCAAGAGCGCCGACAATGCCCGTTATTACGAGGACTTCCTGTCCTATGTACAGGCTTGATGAGGAGGGAAGCATATCATGTTGATCGTTAAATTCCGCAGCCTGATCGATAAGATCATTCAGGTACTCAGCACCACTATCATGGGTGTCATGGTCATTGCTGTCTGCTGGCAGGTCATCACCCGCTACGTCCTGAACAACCCCAGCACCGTGACCGAAGAAGCGCTGCGTTATCTGCTGATCTGGGTGACCATGGTGGGCGGTGCTTACGCATACGGCCGCCACAAGCATCTGGCAATCACCGCGCTGAGCAAGCGTCTGTCCTTCAAGGGCCAGAAGATCCTGGATATCTTTGTGCAGGCTATGGTCATCCTGTTCTGCGTTGTTGTCATGATCGGCGGCGGCACGCGCCTTGTCAACACCGCTGCGGATCAGCTGAGCGCTGCGCTGCAGCTGCCCATGCCCCTGATCTACGCCAGCGTCCCTGTGGGTGCCATCCTGTTCATCTTCTATGCGCTCATCTTCATCGGTGAGGACCTGCGCGATATGAAGCAAGGCCCCAAGGCAGAGACTGCCAAAGAAGCATAAAAAGGAGGACGAACCTAAAATGGGTACTTTTCAAGTCGGTCTGCTCCTGATTGGCACGTTTGCGCTGCTGCTGGCGCTGAGCGTTCCGGTCTCGGTCAGTATCATCATTTCGTCGGTCGTGACCATGGCCTCCACCCTGTCTCTGGATCTGGGCACCTTCGTTGCCAGTCAGCGCATGGTGGGCGGCGTTGACAGCTTCTCGCTGCTGGCTGTCCCGTTCTACATCCTCTGCGGTGTTCTGATGAATACCGGCGGTATCGCACAGAAACTGATCGATTTCGCAAAAATTCTGGTCGGCCGCATCCCTGGCGGTCTGGCGCACACCAATATTCTGGGCAACACGCTGTTCGGCTCTCTGTCCGGTTCCTCCGTTGCAGCCTCCGTTGCTATCGGCGGCGTTCTGATCCCCATGGAGGAGAAGGAAGGCTACGATAAAAAGTTTGCCGCTGCCGTCAACATCGCTTCCGCACCTACCGGTCTGATCATTCCTCCTTCCGGCATCCTGATCATCTATCCGGTGCTGGCTGGCTGCTCTGTGGTGGGTATGATCATGTCCGGCTACATCCCCGGCCTGATGTGGGCACTGGCCTGCATGGTGGTGGCGTATATCATCGCAAAGAAGAACCACTATCCCACTGCTGGTAAGGTTCCGGCTTCCGTTTTCTTCAAGTACTTCGTGGACGCCATCCCCAGCCTGCTGCTGATCGTCATCATCGTCGGCGGCGTTATGTCCGGCATCTTCACTGCAACGGAGTCCGCGGCCGTGGCTGTTGCCTACACCCTGTTCTTGTCCGTCGTTGTTTACCGCAGCATCAAGATCAAGGATCTGCCCAAGATCCTGCTGGACGCCTGCGAGACCACCGCTGTCATCATGTTCCTGATCGCCGGCTCCAACGTCATGAGCTTTGTTATGAGCTTCACCGGCCTGCCCAGCGCCATCGGCAACGCACTGATCAGCGTTTCCAGCAATAAGTATGTTATCCTGCTCATCATCAACCTTGTGCTGCTGGTGGTTGGCTGCTTCATGGACATCACCCCGGCTGTCCTGATCTTCACCCCGATCTTCCTGCCCGTTGTCCAGTCCTTCGGTATGGACCCCATCCACTTCGGTATCATGATGGTCATGAACCTGGGTATCGGCAACATCACCCCGCCCGTTGGCAGCGCACTGTTCAGCGGCTGCTCGGTGGCAGATATGGATATGGAGGACATGATCAAACCGATCCTGCCGTTCTATGCCGCGATCTTTGTGGCGCTGATGCTGGTAGCTTATGTGCCTTGGTTCTCCATGGCTCTGCCCACCCTGTTCGGCGCAGTCTGATAATGCGAAAAGGAGTAAGTTTTCATGGTTTATTCAGTCACCAAGTATGGCGCTGTCGGCGATGGCGCAACCAATGATGCCGCTGCAATCCAGTCTGCCATTGATGCCTGCAACGCAGCAGGCGGCGGCCGCGTTGTACTGGAGGGCGGTCATACCTACTATTCCAGTTCTATCGAGCTGAAAAGCAACGTAGAGCTACATCTGGAACAGGGAGCTCTTCTGAAAGCACACTCCGATATCTCCACCTATTTCAACCCCAATGGCGATGACGCATCGGTGGCGGCAGTTTCCGGCGCAAAGGCCGTGGACCGCCCGGTGGCAAAGCCGGCCTACACCTTTATTCACGCCAAGGATGCAGACAACTTCTCCATCACGGGTCAGGGCGCAGTGGACGGCAATGTTTATGCCTTTATGAAGCGGGCAAGCCGTTACTACTTCAACGGTGATTTCTACCCCCGTCCCACCATGGTGTATGTGGAGCACTGCAACCACATCTCGTTCCATGACGTGACACTGCAAAACTCTCCGTTCTGGACGTTGCACCCTGCCGGATGCAACGATGTGCTGATCTCCAACATCCGGGTGCTGAACCCGCTGGACTGCACCAACTCCGACGGTATCGATCCAGATCACTCCACCAATGTGCGGATCATCGGCTGCCATGTCCAGTGTGCAGATGACTGCATCTGCCTCAAGACCACAGCAGGCAACAACGAGTACGGCCCCACCAAGAACGTCATCATCTCCAACTGCACGCTGACCTCTACCAGTGCCGCGATCAAGATCGGCACGGAGGGCGTGGCAGACTTTGAGAATATTCTGGTGGATAACTGCATCATCACCGGAAGCAACCGGGGTCTGTCCATCCAGATTCGCGACGGCGGCTGTGTGCGGAACGTGAGCTTCTCCAACATCATGATCGAGACCCGCCGCTTTGCTGAGTGCTGGTGGGGCTGCGCAGAACCCATCGTGATGACGACCCACGACCGGAACGCTAACACCCACAGCGGCAGCATCGAGAATGTCCGCTTCTTCAACGTCACCTGCAAGGGTGAGAACGGTGTGTTCCTCTCCGGCAACGAAGAGAATCACATCAAGGACGTTCTGTTTGAAAATGTCAACGTCTGTCTGGAAGCTACCAGCAAGTGGGAGCGCGGAATGTACGACCTGCGTCCCATTCCGCCTGAAAAGGAAGGCATGCTGCATCAGAAGAGTGCAGCCATGTTCCTGCGCTGGGTAGATGGCGTCACCGTCCGGAACTCCACGCTGGGCTTTGCAGGCGAGGACCGTTCGGACTTCGCACAGGCGCTTCTTACTCAGAACTGCACCAACGTGCAGACCATGGGTCTGACTGCTGAGGCTGCCGCCCCGGAGTACCAGAGCATCGAACTGGGCTGAGCCGCCTATCGATAATGAGCAAGCCGCCGCATCGGCGCTGGCCCCTTTTGCCGGGTCGGGCCGGGCGGCGGCTTCTTTTGAGGGATAAACCAATGAATAAGAAAAAGAACATCATCACGTTTGCCGCGTTCCTGATCCTGATGGTGGGTCTGGGCGCGAACGATGCCATGCGGGGTATTTTTTCCACTATCTTCTCTGACCACTTCCAGCTGAGTACCGCCCAGTTGTCCCAGATCGTCACCGTAAGCTACATCGGCAACCTCGTGTTTCTGGCCGTCGGCGGCTTCGGGGTGGATATTCTGGGCCGCCGCAAGGCCATGCTGCTGTATACCTTTTTGTGGAGCGCAGCCATGCTGCTGTTTGCCATCACGGACTCCTATCTGCTGCTGCTTGTGGGAATGTTTTTTGCTATGGGAACATCCACGCTGCTGAACACCAACATGAACCTGATCACGACCGGTATGTTTGCCGCTGCGCCCGGCTTTTTTGTGAACTTCCTGTTCTTCATTCAGGGCATCGGAACCAGCGGCAGCCAGAGCATCATTGGCAACTGGGCTACGGATATTTCCAGCTGGCACACCGTGGCATGGGGACTGCTGGCCATTGGCGTAGCTGCCATGGTTTTGTTTGTACTGTTTCCGATGCCGGAAGTGCAGGAGCACAAAACGGAGGGGAAGGTATCGCCCAAGGAGATCATGAGCTGTCCGGCATTTCTGTCGTTGGTGCTGATCATCGGCCTGTATTTCATTGCAGAACATGGCATTATGAACTGGCTGGTGAGCTATGCTACCAATGCACTGGAAGTTCCCATGGGACAGGCGGCAAATTTCACCGCCGTTTTCTTCGGCTGTGTGATGGTGGGGCGTCTGGTGCTGAGCAGTCTGGTGGATAAGCTGGGCATCTACCACTGCCTGCGGCTCTTCGCCACAAGCGCTGCGGTTCTGTACACTGCGGGCGTTCTGCTGGGTGCACCGGGTCTGTGGCTCCTGGCAGTCAGCGGTCTGCTGTTTTCCATCCTGTATCCGACCCTTGTCATGCTGATCCCGCGATACTGGCCTAGTCACGCAGCTTCCTCTGCATCGGGTCTGGTGCTGAGTGTGGCTTCGCTGGCGGATATCCTCTTCAATGCCGTGTTTGGCAGCTTGGTGGATGCCATCGGCTACCGGACCTCCTTCCTCATCATGCCTGCCTGCATGGTGGGATGCACGGCCCTTCTGTGGGGGTTCTTTGCAAAGGCAAAGAAGCTAGAGCGGTGCGATTAAAGGACGGATACGGCCACTCAAACCAATGCCATCAAGCCGGTGGGGGAGAGAGTGATTTTGTTTGTCGGAGAGTAAGTGCACGGTTTCTGCACGGTTTCAAAACGTGCAAAAGGCACTTTTCACTGTAAAATCTGACAAAGAATGCAGAAATTACCGGGCGGAAAATCACGTTGTTTTGATTAAAAATGACGATGAATCGAAACTTCCATAAATTAAGACGAACCGGCGGCTTGCTCTCTGAATCAGTGGACCCAGGGTTCGAGTCCCTGGAGGTGCACCATAAAAAGAGCTTTTCTGTTTCAGAAAGGCTCTTTTGGTTTTGTAACTTACACTGCAAACTTTAGGAAAAAATAGAGTATAATATTTGAAAAATACAGGAAATAGAATGGAATAATAGGCTAAAATATGGTATAATCTAAAAGGACGACACGATGCATAGCGTTCTTTTGAAGCCTTGCAGGAAGTTGTTGTCTGTTAGGTTGCCATAGGCGCTCATGGCCAGGTAGCGCTGTCCTTATATTCGAAAAAGCCGCAGAGGGGTTTTCTCTTTGCGGCTTTTTATTTTTGCAAATGGTTGACACAAAACATCCTTGGTGATGTTATCTGCTGTACCGTTACGATCATGATGATCAGGAGAGTGGAGAGTGAACCATGGCAGAGTTTGAATGTAGACTGAAGCTGTTTCGACAGGCAAAAGGTCTGACCCAGGAGCAGCTGGCGCAGATGGTAGGGGTTCGGCGGGAGACGATCATGCGGCTGGAAAAAGCCCAGTATAACCCTTCACTGCGTCTGGCTGTGGATATCTCCCGGGCAGTCGGGGCGCCGATCGAGGAGATCTTCCTTTTTGATTGAGCGGCTTGGAGAAAGTTTTGGGACGCAAAAAAACAGGCAGTTCTAGGAACTGCCTGTTTTTTTTAGTTGCGGGTCACTTTTTCGGTGCAGAGGAGGAGTTGTGCCAGGAGCAGCTGCCCGAACATCCGGAACAACTGCCGCAGTTGCCAGAACACTTGCAGCCACCGGAACGCCGGACGCTGCGCACAGCCAGCAGGATACCGGCTATCACCAACAAGGCGATCAATACGGTGGGCAGGTTAAAATTTGCGGCGATAAAATCCATCATAGAGCGGACACGCTCCTTTCTTGTTTTTTGTCTGCACTATCAGCTGCGGGACGAAGCCTCCACAGCGGTGCGGTGATTTTGTTTCAGGTCATGTTTGGGTGTGGGACGCAGCAGCATCCACAGGCCAAAAGCCAGCACAGCGATGGCTGCTGCGGTGAAGAAGCTGAAGCCGATCTCACCCGTGATCAGGCCGCCCAGCTGATACACCACCAAGGAAGAACAGTAAGCCAGCAGGCACATATAACCAATGGCCAAAACCGTCCAGCGGGGGCTGTTCATCTCCCGCTTGATCGCACCCATAGCGGCAAAGCAGGGGGCGCACAACAGGTTGAAGATCATAAAGCTGTAGGCAGCCAGCGGAGTAAAGTCGGCGGCAATGTTCGCCCAGATCTCTTCGCCTTCCTCGGCTACTTCAGCAAAGCCATACAACACACCCAGGGTGCCAACGACGTTTTCTTTGGCGATCAAACCGGTAAAGGTGGCCACGGTGGGTTTCCAATCGCCAAAGCCCAGGGGGGCGAATACCGGTGCAATGACACCGGCTACAGCTGCCAGCAGGGAGGCATCGCTGTTTTCCACCATGCCGAACTGTCCGCCCTCAAAGCCAAAGCTCTGGAGGAACCACAGCAAAATGGTGGACAGCAGGATCACGCTGCCAGCGCGGCGGATAAAGGAACCGCCCCGCTCACCGGCAGCACGCAGTACGTTGCCCCAGGCGGGCAGATGGTAGGCGGGCAGCTCCATGACAAAAGGTGCCGGCTCGCCTGCAAACAGCCGGGTCTTTTTCAGGATAATACCGGACACTACAATGGCAGCCATGCCGATAAAGTAGGCGGATACGGCTACCAAGCTGGAGCCGCCAAACAGTGCACCGGCAAACAAGCCGATAATGGGCATCTTAGCGCCGCAGGGGATAAAGCAGGTGGTCATAATGGTCATGCGGCGGTCCCGCTCATTTTCAATGGTGCGGGAGGCCATCACACCCGGCACGCCGCAGCCGGTGCCCACCAGCATAGGGATAAAGCTCTTGCCGGACAGGCCGAACCGGCGGAAGATACGGTCCATGATAAAGGCAACGCGGGCCATATAACCCACATCCTCCAGAATGGAGAGCAGCAAGAACAGTACCAGCATCTGGGGTACAAAACCCAGCACAGCGCCTACACCAGCTACGATGCCGTCCAGGATCAGGCTGCTGAGCCAGCCAGCCACACCCAGGCTTTCCAGCCAGCCGCCCACAATGCCGGGGACCCACTCTCCAAACAGAACATCGTTGGTCCAGTCGGTGGCAAAGGTGCCGATACCAATGCCTCCATCCGCAAGGGAGGTGCCCATGGAAAGTGCATAGATCAGCCACATGACCAGGGCAAAGATGGGCAGTGCCAGCACCCGGTGGGTCACGATACGATCCACCTTATCCGAGATGGTCATATGCTGCGCCCGGGGCTTTTTGCACACCGAGCGGGATACGACGGATTGGATATAGGCATATCGCTGGTTGGTAATGATGCTTTCGGCATCGTCCTCCATCTCTTGCTCACAGTCCTGGATATGCTGGTCGATATGGGCCATTTGGTCTGCGGGCAGGGGCAGCTCTTGCTGCACCTTCTCATCCCGTTCAAACAGCTTGACCGCATACCAGCGCAGAAAGCGAGGTTCTACTTGATCCTGGATGGACTCTTCGATATGCGCCAAAGCGTGCTCTACACTGCCGGTGAATACATGGGGATGCTGGCCGGGCTGTTCTTCCCGTGCGGCTTTCGCGGCCAGCTGTGCAGCCTCCATGCCGCCCTCCCCTTTCAGGGCGCTGACGGCCACCGCTTTGCAGCCCAGAGCCTGGCCCAGTTTTTCCAGGTCGATCTGGTCACCGCTGCGGCGTACCAGGTCCATCATGTTCACAGCCAGAACCACCGGGATACCCAGCTCCAGCAGCTGGGTGGTCAGGTAGAGGTTGCGCTCGATGTTGGTGCCGTCCAGGATGTTCAGGATGGCGTCCGGTTTTTCATTGACCAGATAATTGCGGGAGACGACTTCTTCCAGCGTGTAGGGTGAGAGAGAATAGATGCCGGGCAGATCCTGGATCAAAACATCCTCTGCCCCTTTTAGCTTGCCCTCTTTTTTTTCCACCGTAACGCCGGGCCAGTTGCCCACATATTGGTTGGAGCCGGTCAGGGTATTGAATAACGTGGTCTTGCCGCAGTTGGGGTTGCCAGCCAGTGCGATTTTGATGCTCATATGCCGCCTCCCTTTACACCACTTCGATCAGCTCTGCGTCTGCACGGCGCAGGGTCAGCTCATAATCCCGGACGGTCAGCTCCATAGGGTCCCCCAGGGGAGCGACTTTGCGGACATAGATCTCCACCCCTTTGGTGACACCCATATCCATAATCCGGCGCTTTACAGGGCCTTCGCCGTGCAGGCGGGCTACCGTAGCGCACTGCCCCACAGGGACATCCTTTAGTGTTTTCATAACGAATCCTCCTTCTCCTGCCCACAGGCGGGACATCAAACCATGATCCGGCTTGCCATCGTGTGATCCAGCGCAATGCGGCTGTCTTTGACCTGTAAGATCAGATTACCGGCCACTTCACTGACCACCGTTACCTCGCTGTCCATTACAAAGCCGAGCTCTGCCAGGTGCTGGCGCACCTCATCCTTGCCTGTGATCCGGCGGATCGCAAAGCTCTCGCCGGGTCTTGCCATTGTCAGCGGCATCATACTGTGTCCCTCCTTGCGGGTTAGCACTGTTTAACTCGTTTTACAAAAAGAAGTTTACCGCAACTAACCTGTCCTGTCAATGCTTTTTGGGGAGGAAGAGGAAGTTTGTGCAAACTAACAACGACGTTTTCTCCGGTTCGCTCTCCCTTGGGCAGAATGTACGCCTGCACACCCGTTGCCCCGTTCCGTCAGGCGTGCTATACTGTTCTAGGATGCGATCGAATGATAAGAAAGAGTTGTGACTGCCTATGGTTTCTACCTATTGTGATGCCCTTATGGAGAAGCTGACCTCCCTGCTGGCAGCGGCCTCGGACAGGCCGGTGCTGGTGGGGCTGGATGGCTGCTGCGGCAGCGGAAAGACCACCCTGGCCGGGCAGCTGGCCCAGCGTCTGCCGGAGTGCACCGTGCTGCACACCGATGACTATTATCTGCCTTTGGACCGCCGCGCCCCAGATTGGATGCACACCCCGGCTGCCAATATGGACCTGGCCCGGCTGCGGACAGAAGTGCTGGACCCTGCCCGGGCAGGGCAGCCCTTTACAGTCCGGGCTTACAGCTGCCGTCAGGGGCGGTATCTGCCCCCGGAGGAGCGTATCCCTGGGGCGGTGGTATTGGTAGAGGGCAGTTACTCCCATCATCCGGCCCTGGCGGACTGTTACGACCTGCGCATCTTTTTGCGGTGCAGCCCGGCGGAACAGGCCCGGCGGCTGCAAGCCCGGGAAGGGGAGCGATATCCCCTGTTCGTCCAGCGCTGGATCCCCCTGGAAGAAGGCTATTTTGCCCGGTACAGCATCCCGGAACGGGCTGATTGGGTGCTGACAACAGGGTGATGCGCCCCCTCCCCTGGATTGTGTTTCTCCCTTGAGAATGATACAATAAAATCAATCAACATCTGTGATAAAGGAGTATGGACTTATGCGCGCTTATGAACGACTTTTGCACTATGTGACCGTCCACACGACCTCCGACCCTCATTCCGGCGACCACCCCTCTGCGGCACGGGAGCTGGATCTGGCATATCTTTTGGTGGAGGAGCTGAAGGGCTTAGGCGTGGAGAACGCTTATGCAGACGAGCATGGCTATGTATATGCCAGCCTGCCGGCTACCCCTGGCTGCGAGGACAAGCCCGCTCTGGGCCTGATCGCCCATATGGATACCGCTCCCGATGCCAGCGGTAAGGGGGTGCGTCCGGTGCTGCACGAGCATTACAACGGCAAGGACGTTACACTGCCGGGCACCGGTGCCGTGATGAAGGTATCCACCTTCCCGTTTTTGGCCAGCATGAAAGGGGAGACCCTGATCACGACCGATGGCACCACGCTGCTGGGTGCAGATGATAAGGCGGGTGTGGCAGAGATCCTGACCGCAGTAGAGACCCTGCTGACGGAAAACCTCCCCCATGGCAAGCTGTGCATCGGCTTTACGCCGGATGAGGAGATTGGGGAAGGCGCACTGCTGTTTGATATCCCCGGTTTTGGCGCCGATTTTGCCTATACCGTGGACGGCGGCGATGTGGGCGGCATCGAATACGAGAACTTCAATGCCGCGGATGCGACCGTCACCCTCCGGGGTCTGTCGGTCCACCCAGGCAGCGCCAAGGGCAAGATGGTCAATGCCTGCAACCTGGCGATGGAATTCCATGCAGCGCTGCCTGTAATGGCACGGCCGGAGACGACCGACGGCCGCCAGGGGTTCTATCACCTGTGCGATATGCAGGGGGATATCAACACAGCGACCCTGAATTATATCCTGCGGGACCACGATGCAGCCAAGCTGGAAGCCAAAAAGGATAATCTCCGCCAGATCGCTTCCTATCTGAATGGAAAGTATGGCGCTGGCAGTGTTGCGGTGGAGATCCAGGACAGCTACCGCAATATGCTGGAAGCAGTGCGCCCCTATTTCCACCTGGTGGAGACTGCCCGCAAAGCGGTGCAGATGGCCGGACTGGAGCCGGTGGAGGAGCCGGTGCGCGGCGGCACCGACGGCGCTACCCTGAGCTGGAACGGCTTGCCCTGCCCCAACCTGGGCACCGGCGGATTCAATTACCATGGTGTGTTTGAGTGCATCACCGTCGAGCGGATGGACAAGGCTACCCAGGTGCTGCTGAATATCGTAAGCCTGTACGCACAGTAAATACGCTGTCTTTGCAGAGTAAAAAGGGCGCGCTGCGGTCTCCGCAGTGCGCCCTTTTGCTGCCTTAACCCACGTTGATATGGCCTTCCGGCAGGATCTTCCGCTTATTGTCGCCCGGTTTTGAGGTCAGGCTGATGGCCAGCGATACCGGCCCGACACGGCCTGTAAACATGACCAGCATATACAGCACCTTGGCTGCACTATTTAGCTGAGAGGTGACACCCACCGAAAGACCTACTGTGCCAAACGCAGAGCAGGACTCAAAAATGGAGTCGATGACCGATACCACACCGGCGGTGTTATAGTAGACGAACACAGCCGAGCCAAGTGCGGCCAGCGCACCCAGCGTGATGATGGTCAGGGAGCGGTAAACGGTCTTTTGGTCGATCCGGTGGTTGGCAATGACACAATCGTCCCGGCCCTGGGCTACACTGCGGATGGTCAGAAACAGCACGGCAAAGGTGGTCACCTTTACGCCGCCGCCGGTGGAACCAGGCGCTGCGCCAATAAATTGCAGTACGCTCATCACCAGCTTGGTAATGGGACCGCAAGCCGCCAGGTCCACCGTGTTCATGCCTGCAGTACGGGTGGAGACCGATTGGAACAGGCCGGCCATCAATTTGCCGGGCACAGACAAGGGACCCAGTGTGGCAGGGTTGGACCACTCCATCAGAACGATGGCGGCGGCACCCCCCAGCCAGAGCAGGACCGAGAACAGCAGCACGACCTTGGCGTGCAGGGACAGACGACGCTTTTTGCGGTATTCGCCCAGCTCCACCCAAACCATGAAGCCGAGACCACCGGCGGCGATCATAAAGATGACCACAGCCTGTACATAGAAGTTGTTTACATAGGGGGTCAGAGAGGCATATTCCCCAAAGCGGCCAAACAAATCGAAACCGGCGTTGCAGAATGCGGATATGGAGGTGAATATGCTGATCCAGATCCCCTCCAGACCAAACTGCGGCACAAAAGCAAACATCAGCAGTACGGCGCCCAGGCTCTCAAACCCAATGGCCAGCCCTACCACGACCTTTAGCACCTGGGTAGCCTGGGAGAAGCTGTCTGCAGAAACGCTCTCTCCCAGCAGGCGCAGCCCCCGGAAGCCCATCCTGCGCCGCATGGCCAGCGCAAAGAAGCTGGTCAGCGTAACCAGCCCCAGACCGCCGATCTGGATCAGCGCCAGCAGTACAAACTGTCCAAAAGCGGAAAACTGGGTCCAGGTGTCCCGCACCACCAGTCCGGTGACGCAGGTGGCACTGGTGGCGGTGAACATGGCATCCAGTACACCCAGACGCCCGCTGCGGCTGGAAATCGGCAGGGTCAGCAGCAGCGTGCCAGCTGCGATCACCACCAAAAAACTTACACAGATGATTTGGGTCGCACTGCGTCCCGCCAGCCATCCGCCTTTGCTGCGGGGCTTTTTTTGCGTTCTTTTCGCCATGACGGCTCCTCTCCATCCGCTCAGGGCTGCTTTGCAGCCCGGCGGTCTTTATACCTTTTTCACATTCTCTATGATACACCTTTTTTCCCTGGGGTTCAATCGTATCTTTCGGGAGATGGATGAAATGGCAGCGGCCGCCAATGGTCATAAGAGGTCTGTCAAGGGGTGGAAGCACCAAAAAGCCAAGGGTCTTTTTGGGCAAAGCAGCAATAGCCCCCATCGAACAAACATGATACAATAGGAGCGTTGTGTGTTTGGGACCCGGATGGGAGAAAAGGAGCGAACGACCATGGAACAGATCCACTTGATGCCTGGACAGGACCGGTACGTTTATTTTCAGGACGCCAGCGGAAGCCGCAAACTGCGCTATTCCTACTGCTCGCTGCGGGGACGGATGTTCCACTGCGTCAGCGGCACATTGGAAGAAGCCCAGCGCCGCTGCGAGGATTGGCTGGTCACCCAAGACCGCTGCTATCGGAACTGAATCATCCGCTGTACACCGGGGCTTTGCTTGAAAAAAACAGCAGACTCTGTTATAATTATTGCGCTGCCGCTGTATACACCCGGCGGCGCAGGGCAGAGTTTTTGCAGCCGGATATCCGGGGCAGAAATGCCGGAAAAGCCCCTTTTTATAAGTCCATATAGCTCAGCTGGATAGAGCGATCGCCTCCTAAGAATTCGGTCAACCTGATACCTTGGGTGCAGAAGTGATTGCTCTATTCAAAAGCAAAACCGAGAATCACGGTTTTCTCAACAAGTTTTGATGCAACAAGTTTAACACCGTTTCGGTTGCAACGCAGTCGGTCACTTCGGTGTGAAAATCATTCTGCATATTCGTTTCCAAGTGCGTTGAATTTCAAAAAATCAACGATAATACATAATATGCCTCAGTAGCTTAGCTGGATAAAGCGCCTCCCTCCTAAGGAGGAGACCGCAGGTTCGAATCCTGTCTGGGGTATCCCTTTATGAAAATGCGAAGGTCATTTTTCCATGCGAAAGACGATCTTCGCATTTTTCATTTTGAACCTATCACCAAAATTAGCCAGCTAATGCCATTAGCAGAATTTTCGGTTCCAGCTAATGAAGCCCCATAAAGCACCTTTGGGACTCTGTTTCCGGCTCTCTGCTAAAAAATGAACGACACCCAGAATGCGCCGTCCCTTTCTCAAGCGCAGCGGCTCAAAAAGCTGGCACAGGAAGGACATTTCTCGTATGATGTTGCCTTTGCCGTGATGGGCGAAGAAAAAAGGATGAACTGGACAAGGTAGTCATCAAAAACGACACCCTGCGGAAGTATTTCCCTCGCAGCTTCACCCCGAAACAGATGGAGGACACTGCCGCAAGGCACGGAACGAGATGCAAGAACTGGTTCGGGCACAGAAAAACGTGGAACGCTTTTTTGCGGAGGAAAAGCCAGCACAGGAGAACGAGCAGGTTCGATAAGAAAAGATTGCCGGGAGTTGACCGCAAGAGGTCTGCACCCGGTAATCTTTTTTGTTGATTCAATCTTTAACGGAATGGTTTATCTCTTTCGGTTGTGTATGTTGGTGCGGCCGACAGGTATCCTATGGAGTGTAAAGAACACGATAGGATGAGGTTGCACTATGAAAGAGCTTTTTGGACAGCGACTACGGGAGCAGCGGATACAGCATGGGCTGACGTTGGAACAGCTTGCGGAAAAATCCGAGCTTTCTTCCAACTATATCGGCATGGTAGAGCGCGGCTTAAAGGAACCCGGTCTTGCCACCATTGTCAAACTTCTGAATGCTCTGAATATTTCCGCAGACACACTGCTGTGCGATCTGGTTCCCAGCGCATCCCATGTGACCGACGATGAAATCCGAAAGAAGCTGGAAGGTTTGACTCCCATCCAGAAAAAAGCAGCACTCGATCTGCTGGACACCTATATCGGCAATCTCCCTTATCTCATAAACGAGGAATAAAATCACAAACTTTGCAAGCGCATCGGCTGAAATTTAGCCGGTGCGCTTTTCTTTTGCATGCCTTTCGGCTATAATCATTCTTATAGGATGTATTGTTTCCTAAAGAGTTGATTGTTTGGGGGTGTCAAGATGAGAGAACCACGGTACAGCATTTTAGCCGATATTCAGGATGCGATCGAGCAGGCAAAGTGCGGCAAGCTGGCATTGTACTGGCAGCGTACCATCCAGCAGGAATACCGTTGCAAGAAAGCCACCCCTACCGAACAGCAGGCGTATGAGCAGTTGCAGAGTATTCTTTCCGAGGTGCCGCAATGGAGCGGTGAAGAAGATCTCCGCCATAACATGGAAAACATCGGCGGCGGGGTCTGGTTCTGCCACTTCTGGACTGACCACCACTCCATGGTGCAGTTGACGGAAGATCGTAACGGCGCATTTACTGTTGCCTATGTGCTGGACACGGACGCTTCCCTGGAGGTGCGCCGGGAGGCTGCACTGCAAGCACAACAGGAGCTTGCGGAATGTATGCAGGAATGGGGCATTACGCTTCTGGATGCGCCTGTTCCCGAACAGATGAAGTATGCTTCTCTGGCGGAAGCCGCTTCTCGCCTCATGCAAGTCTTCAACGACCCGGAGAACATCACCGGGTAAAAAGCGTCCCATCGGGATGCGCAGCCAGCATTGGAAAATGCAGAACAAAGGGGTTTGGGTCACTTCCCCAACAAGCATTTTGCAACGCAAAAAGTGTTTTTGTATAGACGAAAACATTGCTTGCGACAACTACGCGCCCTTTCAGTCCTCCTATTATTTCTTGACTCGTGCATAA